>WNFQ01001046.1_pt1 | contig 45642 bp, 41 predicted proteins | sample 5400171 | NCBI WGS metagenome assembly WNFQ01 (sample SAMN13153356, study PRJNA577476) | soil metagenome | isolation source: 20 cm soil under Madrone tree | place: USA:California | collected 2016-06-14
TCATCCGCGATCGTCCCGAGTACCTGCCCGTAAACAGCCTCGATGCGCGCCTGCAGCGCGGGCGCCTCATGCAGAAGCACAGCGCGGCTCGCGGCGGCGATGGCCGCATCGATCGAGGCACCCTCCGCCGGTCCGAGGTCGAGGCGGTCATGCGGAAAGCGCCCCGTGATCGCGTTCACCGCCTCGTACACTGCATTTTGGACCAGCGCCATGGTCCGAATCGTATTAGGACCATCCGTCGCGATCTCCGTGGTCCTGTCCGCCCAATCGGCGACCGTATCAGCGCGCGCGCCGAGCGCAACCGACAAAAGAGCGATGCCACAGCAGCAAATGGACAACCTCATGAATTCCCCCTCCCCGCTTTTTCGACGCCGCCCTGTGTGGACGCACGCACTCAGCGGACTTTTGCCAGATAAAAAAATCCTATACCATTGCTGCGTTGCGTTGCATTGGTATCTTTTCCAACAATTGGCATTAGTATCTTTCCAACAATTGGCCTCTTCGCCGGGATTTGATTGTTGTGTTAGTGCGACAATATCGTAAAGAGCGCACTCACCCAGCCCTGGGATCCGGCATCAGTCAAAGGGAGGTTTTCATGTACCCATTTTTGTCCGCCTTCAACAAGCGAATGATTCTTGCCGCGGCTGCCATTCTACCCGGCATGTCCGCCCTCGCGCAGCAGCAGGCACCCGCAGTAGCGGCCGAGCCCCTGCAGGAGATCATCGTCACGGGTTCGCGCATCGCCGCACCGAACGAGGTGAGCACCGGTCCCATACAGGTCCTCGATTCGAACTACCTGAAGGTAACCGGTAAGAGCGATGTCACCGACTTCATTTCTCAGCTGCCGCAGGTCTTCACCAACGACTTGGGCCAGGATCTTGGCAACGGTACGTCCGGCCTGACGACCGCCGGCGGCGTCGCCACCGCCGACTTACGGGGACTCGGCCCCGCTCGCACGTTGGTACTCGTCGATGGCCGGCGTCTTGGAGTCGGTTCTCCGAACACGGCCATCGCCCAGCCGGGCCCCGACCTCGACCAAATTCCAGTCGGCCTGATCGATCGTGTCGAAGTGGTCACAGGAGGCGCATCCGCAGCCTACGGTTCGGACGCCATCGCCGGCGTCGTCAACTTCATCATGAAGAGAAACTTCGAAGGCTTCCAGCTCGACGGCCAATATAACGAGAACTACCATTACAACGGCAACAGGTACGTCCAAGGCTTGGTGCGCGAGTTCGGTTCCGACCCGGCCACGGGGACGGCTACTGACGGTCGCCAGCGCTCCTTCGACGCGCTGATGGGCACGAACTTTGCGGACGGCAAAGGCAACGTCACCGCCTACCTGAGCTACCGGCATGCCGATCCGGTCGCGAGCAGCCAGCGCGATTACGGCTCCTGCCAGTTGTTTCCGACGAACGATCCGGTGACCGGCAACGTCAACGGCGTGACCTGCGACGGCTCCTCTAATTCGAACTGGTTCCAACCGACCGGCGGATTCAAAACGTCGACCGGGTTCATCCCACCCGCTGCCGGCGCCGGATCGAACGTATATAGCACGTCCGGAAGCAGTTGGGTCCCCCGAGGGTCGGTTACGACGTACCCTCCGGCCACGTACAACTCCCAGTCGCTCATCCATATGACGCGCGAAGACGACCGCTATAACGCCGCTTACCTGGCGAACCTCGACATCAACGATGCGTTCCAGCCGTACTCCGAGTTCTTTTTCATGCAGGACAAGACGCACGTGCAAGTCACACCCGCGGCCTTGTTCAAGGACAGCAATCCGCTCGATCAGACGGGTGCAGGGGACTACTACATCAATTGCAGCAATCCGTTGCTGAGTGCGCAGCAAGCAGGGCTGCTCTGCACGCCGGCACAGATCGCAGCCGACAAGCTCGCTCCCGGGTCTGTTCAGGCGCAGGTGAGGATCGGCCGCCGCAACCTCGAGGGAGGCCAGCGCTTCACCGATTTCGCTCACATCAACTATCGAGCGGTGTTCGGAAGCAAGGGCGACTTTCTGGACGCGTGGAGCTATGACGTCTACGGGCAGTATTTCTATACGACGTTTACCGACGCCAACAACAAGTATTTGAACTATCAGGGCATCACCAACGCGTTTCTGGCTACGGGCACTGCGGCCAACCCGACGTGCATCGGTAACCCCGCCGGGTGTGTCCCTTATAACGTCTTCAAGGACGGTGGCGTGACCCCGGCTCAGCTCAATTACCTGTATGAATTGGGCACCGCGCAAGGGGCCTCGACGTTGCGCACCCTCCACGGTGAAGTGACCGGCCAGCTCGGCAAGTATGGCATCGTGTCGCCGCTCGCGACGGACGGTGTCGGCGTCAACATCGGCGCCGAGCATCGCAACGATCACGAATACTTGCTGCCGGACTCTGCGGAGGAGAGCGGGCTGCTGTCCGGCTTCGGCAGCGCCGTGGCGCCGATCGACAACAGCGTCTCGGTCGCCGAAGAGTTCCTCGAGGTGCGTGCGCCGCTGGTACAAGACAAGCCGTTGGCCAAGGAACTGTTGTTCGATACCGGCTTCCGGCATTCGGATTATACGTACGCTGCTTCTCCCTCGACCATTACCAATACGTACAAGTTCGAGGTGCAATGGGCGCCGATCGCGGATTATCGGCTGCGCGCTTCGTACGATAAGGCGATCCGAGCGCCGAGCGTCGCCGAGCTGTACACCCCGCCGATCGTGGGGCTCGCGGCGGTGGGCGGCGACCCCTGCGCGCCGCCGATCAGCTTCTCTCTCGCTCAATGCGAGCGCACGGGCGTGACGGCCGCCCAATACACCAGCGGCTCCATTCCCCAGGGCACCGCCGCACAATTGTCGCAGCAAACCAGCGGCAACAGCGCCCTCAAGCCCGAAGAAGCCGAAACGTATACGGTTGGCGTCAACTTCGCCCCGAGCCAGGTGCCGCACCTCACGGGCAGCATCGACTACTACCACATTCTGATCAAGGACGAAGTCGGGACGATACCCTACCTGGTCATCTTGAATAATTGCGCCAACACCGGTGACCCCGCGTACTGCAGCCAGATCGTGCGCCAGCCGAACACCGGCAGCCTGACCGGCAACAGCAACGCGGGCGGCGGCTATGTCATCCAGAAGGAATACAACCTCGGCACGGCGCTGCAAAGCGGCATCGACCTGCAGCTGAACTACAAGTGGCAGTTGCCGCCCGGGTTCGGCGGCTTGGACTTCCTGATGAACGGCGCCTACTTGCAGCATTCCAAAACGACGCCGCTGCCGGGAGCGCACACCTACGACTGCGCCGGGCTCTTCGGCTTCACGTGCCAGACCCTCCAACCACGCTGGCGCCACATAGCCCGCGTCACCTGGAACACGGCCTGGAACGCTTCGTTCTCCGCAACGTGGCGGTATATCGGAAAAGTCATGGAGGACAACAACACCGGGGATCCGACGCTGCACTTCTCGACGTACGGTGCATACGACTCTTACAATGGAACCATTCCGTCGTACAGCTATCTCGACCTTGCCGCCACGTGGGATGTGAACAAGATCCTTCAGGTGCGCGCCGGTGCCAGCAATGTGTTCGACAAGGATCCTCCCGTCATCAACACATATGTCGTTTCCAACGGCTCGGCGAATACCTACAGTGCCTACGACATCTTCGGTCGCCAGCTGTACGTCGCCTTTACGGCGAAATTCTGAGCAGCTTGGATAATTGAGTAATAATCCGCAGGTTGGCCGGGTCTTTGTGGAGGAGCAGCAATACCGCTGCGTTCAGCAACAATCGAGGAGCCAATCATGCAGATCACTAAATTGTCGAGCGCGGCGATAGCTGGTGCCGCCGCGATGTTGTTCACGTCCGGACTGGCCAGTGTGTCAGTGGCAGCGGACACCGCAGCCGTTCACTGTACGGGCGTGAATTCCTGCAAGGGAATGTCCGAGTGCAAGTCCGCGAAGAACAGCTGCAAGGGCATGAATAGCTGCAAGGGTATGGGCTGGGTATCGCTGTCCAAGACCGACTGCGAAGCCGCCAAAGCGAAGGCCAAGGACGCGAAGTAAACCGTCCTGGGCTTCTTGGATTGGGGTCGGGCGTGCCCGAACGCCCGGCCCCGGCTTCCAGGACCCGGCACAACCGCGCGCGACATACATGCAACTGGCCGGTTTCGGTCTCGGTCTGAGAACTCCCCACTACGAGGCCGTGCTCAACGAGCCTCATGCGATCGATTGGCTCGAGGTCATCACCGAGAACTACCTGGTACCCGGCGGCAAGCCGCTGCACTACCTGGAGCGCATACGGGACCGCTTCCCGCTGGTCATGCACGGCGTGTCGCTCTCGATCGGCGGCACCGATCCGATCGACGTCGACTACCTCGCCGGCGTTCGGGCGCTGGCGGCCCGCATCGAACCGCACTGGATATCCGATCACCTCTGCTGGACCGGAATCGACGGACGCAACCTGCACGATCTTCTGCCGCTTCCCTACACCGAAGAAGCGCTGGCATGGGTCGTCGCGCGAGTCGGCCAAATTCAGGACGCCCTCGGGAGGCAGATCCTGCTGGAAAACGTGTCGAGCTATCTCACGTTCCACGAATCCGACATGAGCGAATGGGAATTCCTGCGCGAGGTGGCGGAGCGCGCGGACTGCGCCATCCTGCTCGACATCAATAACATCTACGTCAGCAGCGTCAATCACGGGTTCGATCCGCTGGCGTACCTCGAGTCCATCCCTACGGACCGGGTTCGTCAATTTCATCTTGCCGGGCACAGCGATCTCGGCGGACATCTCATCGACACCCATGACCATCCCATCGTCGAGCCGGTCTGGAATCTCTATTGCGCGGCCGTCGCACAATTCGGCGCGGTGCCGACCATGATCGAGCGCGACGACAACATTCCTCCGTTGGGCGAGCTGGTGGCGGAATTGCAAATAGCCCGCGACCTGGCCGGCCGTTGCATTCAGCGGGCGGCCTGATGCCGCGGCAGCCTGACGCAGCTGCGACTCCTGCGACGAGGCTGTACCGGCTGCAGCGCGAGTTGCAGAGTCATCTGCTGGGCGAACCGAGTTCGATCGCCGATGCGATCGCGGATGCGCCGCCGCTGCCGGTCGCGGACCGATTGGGCATTTATCGCAATGCCTATCGAGTGCGGTTGATCGAGGCGCTCGGCGACACCTACCCCGTTCTGCACGCACTGCTCGGTGACGAGGTCTTCATCGCGCTGGGCGAGGAATTCGTGGCGGCCTATCCGTCCGTGCACCGCTCGATCCGTTGGTACGGCGCCGAGCTCTCCGCATTCTTGACCCGGTGCCCGCCCTATGCCGAGCAGCCCATCCTGGTGGAGCTCGCCTTGCTCGAATGGACGCTGGCCGGCGTCTTCGACGCGGCGGACGCCGAACCTGCTCCGCGCGCAGCCCTGTCCGCCGTCGACCCGTCGGCATGGAGCGATCTGCAGTTCAAATTCCACCCGTCGCTGCGTCGGCTGCACCTGCACTGGAACACGGCGGCCGTGTGGCAGGCGATGAGCCGCGAAGAGACGCCGCCCGATCCGGCATGCGCGGATCATCCGGTGCCCTGGCTTCTATGGCGGCAAAATCTACAGAATTACTTTCGCTCCATGGCGGCCGATGAGGCGGAGGCACTGGATTCGGCGTTGCGCGGAGCCACGTTCGGCGAGATCTGCGAGGCGCTTGCCGAATGGCTGCCCGACGACGAGATCCCGCTGCGCGCAGCGGCCCTGCTCGGCGCGTGGGCGGACGGCGGGATCATCGTCGGCATCAGCCAAGCCCAGGAGCCTGTCTGACTCATGATGCGCCTGCTGCGGCTGGCGCGCGCGCGCGTTGCCCCGGATCGGGTTATTTTGTTCGCGTTGCGTTGACGCTCGCGGTGTGCCGCGCCAAAGAAATTGCGTACCCGCCCAAGACCCTTCGCGAAATGATCACCCTGTCGTTCGCTTGGAATGTGACAGCCGAATCTGCCTGAGTAGTACGCCAAATTTGCCCGTTATCCAGAGTCAACCGATACCGTCCATTGGGAAGCGGCGTCACTTGCCGGACTTGCGCAGACAAGTCCTTCGGCAGATCCGCCTTGGATTCGGGATGGAGCTGGCCATTATCGCCAAAGCTTGCCTGGGCGACCGTCTTGCCCACGGCGGGTTGCTGCGCGTTGCCTTCGCCGGATTGCGGAGCGGGCCGCGGCTTGGCCGCGCCCAGAGCCGCGTCGTAGCAAGCGAGCCGTGAAGCGTCGTCGCCCAGCCGGGTACATGCCTGCGCAGACTTCAAATCCTGGGCGTGAGCACACCCAAGTCCCAATACGAACGCCACACCGGTCGCAACCGATAGCTGTCGCATGCCTCTCAATCTTTCGACGCCGCTCGGCAGCGGCGTATCCGGTCGGGCTTCACTTATTGATGGACGGTGATCGAAGGGTCCAGCAGGCGCAACGCGTCACCCGCAGTGGCAGCCCCCGTTCCGTTGATGTCATCGTTTGTGTAGGAACGGCCCGTTCCGCGGCATTCCCCCTTGACGCTGATCCGGCTCCCGGTTTGACTCAGGCAGCTTGGATTCTCTGCGGCAACTGTGCGCACTTCAGGCTTCGCCCTCGTATCATCGGCGACCGTTGCGCAACCTGCGAAGATCAGGCATGCGGCAATCCCTGCTGCGATGCGTGTGTAGTTGGCCATGCGACACCTCCAATTCCGAACGCATTCTAGCTCTCGGCATGGCAGATTGACATGCTGGCAGTTAGAGGAGACCGCCCTGATCGCCCACCATCTCCTTGCGCAGCAGCGGGATCGGCGGGCCGCCGAACGACAGGAACGTGTCGTGGAAGTCATGCCACAGGGCCTGATCGTCCGCGGATGCCGCCCCGCCCTCCGTGCGCTTCTTGGCGACCCAGTCCGCCCGCAGCTTGCGAATCATCAATTTCCCGAGCGTGTAGCTCATGTACGCCGGATCATAGGTGCCTCGCGCAGCCTGCTGGCGCGCATTGCCCGGATCCTGAAATGCTTGGCTCCGGAACATCTTCTCGGATTGCGCCACGGTCATGCCATGGGCGTGCAGTCCGATCGAGGACAAGAGGCGTACGTCACGCAGCAAGGCGTCGACGATTTGACCGATGTGCTTCTCCGGATCGCCCTTACCCAGACCTTTCTCGTACATCATTTCCTCGGCGTAATGCGCCCAGCCTTCCGCGAACCCATATCCCACCCACAAGGCTTCGAGCTTGGAGGGATTGGCGTTCGAATGCAGGAACTGCAGGAAATGTCCCGGCCATACCTCATGCACCGACGTGAACAGCAGCGTCGCCTCGCACGGGATATAGGCCGCCTGTTCGGCCTTGCTCCACTTCGGATCCGGGGGGGCGATGTTGTATACGGACGCAACGCCATGATCATAGGGCCCGGGCACCTGGATGAACGCGGCATTGGAACGGTTGTAGGCCGGCGCTTCGGCAACCGTGGCTTCATCGGTGCCCGGAATCGAGGCTACATTGTTCTTGACGATGAAGTCCTTGAGCATGGCCAACTGCGCACGTGCGGCATCGACAGCTCCCTCCTTGGGCTTGTGGCCGGACATCTTCGCGACACATTGCGCCAATGTTGCCTTCGGTGCGTACGTGGCGCACTCGGTCTCGAGGGCCTCCGTATTGCGGTCGAGGTCGGCGCGGCCTGCGGTCTCGATCTGCTCTACGGCCAAACCGACGCCCTCGGTCTGCAGCAGCATCTGCGTGTAGAGGTCCGGGCCCAGCGCGAACTTGTCGTTGGCTTGTTTGCGGTCCTCCTCCAGTGTCCGCTTGAGGGCGTCCATCGCCTGCGCCGCCGCGGTATCTGCCTCGCTGAGCTGCTTCTGCAGGTCGGCATCGCTCACCGACGCGAACGCCGCCTTCGCGCTCTTCGAATAGAACTCGGCCAGCCCGCCGAACTGCGCAATTCCCAGCTCCACGTAGGTCTTGGGCAGGGGAGATTGCAGGTTGGCTTTGATGTCGTTGACCATCTTCGGGATGGCGCGCGCGTACTTGATGTACGCCTTCATGCGCACTTCCGGCGGCGCATAGTTGCGGTTCAAGTACATATCCGGATCGATTGAGTCCAGGTACCAGTTCGGGTTGCTGAATGGGTACTTCGCCTTTTCCATCCAGAACAGATCGCGGTCGACGACGGAGAGGAGGTACTCGCGATCGAAGCGCTCCCGCGGCTCCAAGGTTTTCGGATCGACTGCGGCAACCTGGTCGCGCTGATCGTGCAATCGCGCGATTTCACGCCTGATTCCGTGATTGCTGAAGTCCGGCAGCTGGCCGTCGAACTCGTGGCGGCCGGATTGTGCTGCGAAGGCAGGCCGGGCATCGAGATAACTTTGAATGAAGCCCGCCGTGAGCTTTTCCCATTGCTGGCTGGCAAGGGAGGGACCCTTGCGCGCCGCGGACGGCGGCGGCGACTGATTGCATGCTGTGAGACCGAGAAACACAACTCCCGACAATGCCGCTCCAACCTTCAGCGACTTCCACATGATGACTCCCCCTCCATGAGTATAGTAGGACATTCTTCGGCCCTTAGCAGCGCAGGAGAACCCTTAGGGGAGACTCGGCGGCGGCGGCCTGCGCATCAGGAGGCGATGCTCAGGATGCGGGCAGCCGCCGGTCAGCCGTTCTCCGCGGGCGGAAACCATTCGGCCTTGACCGAGCGAAATTCCGGAAGCGCTTCGCAGCGCCCGGCGATCGCCGCGAGTGCAGGATAGGAAACCGCGGCGCCATCGATGGCAAGCGCGTCAACCAGGAACGTGTATACACACGTGGCAGTGATATCCGCCTGGGTGATGCGGTTCCCGATCAACCATTCGCCGATACGGGCCTGACACAAGCGATTGAGCTCGGCGAGCGCCGCGTGCATTTGGGTATGGCAGCGTTCGGTCCAGGGCCGATGGCGCTTCTCGGGAGGGCGAAACACGGTTTCATAAACCTGATTCACGCCCTTTTCCGCCGCACCCGTGGCGACCGCCATGATCCGCAGGGCATCGCGCCGGTCCTTGCCGGAGCGCGGCAGCAGCGCGCGATCCGGGCCCGCGTGCTCGTCCAGCAGATCCAATATCGCGGTGGATTCGATCAACGCCTCGCCATCGGGCTGCACGAGGGTGGGTACCCGGCCCAAGGGATTGAATTGACGGATCAGCTCGAAGTCTTTGCCCACGGACCAATTGCGGTGTTCGAACGCCACGCCGAGCAGATTCATGCTGACTGCGACGCGGCGTACGAAGGGCGAATCGAACATGCCGATGAGAATCAAGCGACGACCTCCGGAAAAATACTCAGTGGCCACCCTTGACCAATAGCCCGGCCGAAGCGAGGGCCGACGCCAGTTCCTCCTCGATACGAGCAGCCTCCGAGCGTTCGATGTATTGCAGATGCAGCGTCGGCCCGGTCAGCACCTCGATGCCCCGCTTCAATACGCAGCCCGCCGCGCGGATGCCGGCCTTGTGCTGATCGAAACGCTGCGCCGGACTGTACTTGCTCATCCCCACATACACGCCATACGCCCCGTCCCGGTCCCGATAATCGAGAAGCACCAGGTAGACGTTCGATCGTCCCTTGGCGGAGGAACCACACTGAAGCGCGATCTCATACGCGGTCGGCAGCCATTCGATGCAGCGCATCGGCAGCCACTCGGGGACCGACGACGCCGCCCTCGCCCACAGTCTCTCCAGCGCGCGCTCAATGTTAATGGACATTTCGCCGCGCATCCAGAGTTCATGCACGCAGTGTGCGCCCAGCACGCCATCGGCGCGCGCCATTGCACGCTCCAAGCGGCTTGAAATGTCGGCTCGAGTCAGGCCTTGAAGCGGGCGGCTGCCCGGCGGGGTTTTGGCGTCGATGATTTGCATCTATGGCATTGCGACCCTGTACATCAGCTTTTTGCTACATGTTACCCGCGCGGCTGCCATTCAAGATCGCAATTTGCGATCTTGAAGTTCTAGCCTCCATCAAGGTCGGGGCTGATGCCGTCGGCCGCCGCGGCCCACGGTCTTTGAGGTCGCGATTTGCGACCTCAAACCGGCACCCTCGTCGGTGGTGAGTTCGGCGAACCGTTGCCGCCGCTTCGGCAGTTTCTGGATGAGCTCCGAACCGGAATGAGATTTCACCGCGTGAGGTCGTCATTCCGAACACGACCTTTTGTGACGGCAGGCGCAGATTCCGTGTGACTCTGACCCTGAATTTGGCTCTGCCGCATGCGCAGCCAGCTCTCCCTCGCCTCCCGCTGGATGTCCTCGAGACTTTGTGGTTTGGCGGTCGGTGCCCTGGTGGCCGGCACTGCAACGGTGGGCTCCGGGGCGGCAAGCTCCGCGTCGGTCGGTGCCGAAGCTGCGTGCATCTCCCGGCCGGCGGCTCGTTCCAGACGTGCCTGCACCCGCGACTCATGTTCCCTGCGCATTCGCTCGGCCACCGCACTCCGAATCCCAAGCCTCTCCATCTCGAATGCGGCCCGCGGGATTTGCGGCCGCGGTTCGCGGTCGACGCCCTGCGCTTCCAGGCTGCGATGATCGATACGACTCGCTTGGTGAGCCTGCTGAAGCACCTCGTTCGTGACGGTCGCCCAGCGTTCCCGCACATGCAGTAGTTCATTGATCGCCGGCGGGAGTCCAATCTCACGACGGTTGCGGTCGCTCATGTCGAGCGTCGTTTTGGCGCCCAGACCCTCCATCTGCACCTCGCGGGTCGTCGTGAGCAGATGCGCATGAAAATTGCGGGGATCGCTCCCGGGAAAGTCACGCGGCGCGTGGACGGCGAAATCAACGGCAAAGCCATAACGGTCGGCGAGCTCCTGCGAAAACCCCCTTACCAGATCGAGGCGCTGCGACCCCGAGAGTTCGGCCGGCAGCGCGACCAGATACTCGCGTGCCACTCGCGCGTTCCTGCGCGTCTCGGCACTCTCGGCGGCATTCCAGAGACTCGCGCGATCTCGAGCCCACGCCATGTCCTCGCCGGCGAATCGGCTCGGCAGCACGATTTCCTTGTTCAACACGTCCTGGCGTTCGGAGTGATCATAGGTCCGGCCCGTGCGTTCATCGCGGATGCGTTCTCCGGACCGGTAAGCAGCGGCGCTCGCCGCGCTGCTGCCGCCTGCACGCCCGAAGGTCTTCAGATTGAGAAAGTAGACGGCCATGACCCTCAGCTCCTGCGCATGAAGCCGAAGAACTCGGGCTCGACCGCATAGCCCGCCGCCACCGCTTCGAAGGGTTCTTCTATTCGCTGAAGCTCGATGCTCGCCGCAGCGGTCTCGCTCGATGGCAGGAATGCGCCGTCAGGCTCGCAGTGCAGTTCGTGATCGTCGAGCAGCGTGCCGCAGTGCTCGCAGTGATTCGCCCAGTAGGAATTCAGCGTGGCCGCGCTGTGCGCCAAACGGAAGGCCGGCAATATCCGACCCAGTCGCTCCTGGACGTCACCCGGAAGGCGTTCCACGTAGAAGAGGATCGCGTTGACGGACGCGCGCTGCCACGCATCCGATGGAGCGTCGCCGCAGCCGGCGTCGGCCTGAGTGTCCCCATCCAGCGTTTCGTGGTCCTGTGGCATCGCCAGAGCCACCAGGCGGGTCGACGAGCCGCAGTGCCGACAGCGCAGATTGGTGCGGGCTATGTAGTAGGTATTCGACCGTATATTGGCATCGGCGAGGATCGGGATTTCCGGCATGGCAAGACTCCGTGGCGACTCCGAACAAATGTTTCAACGAATCGTGCGGCGAACGGCGGTGCGCCGATTGCCAAACGCGACTTTCAGCCACCTGGCCGACGAGGCCCTCTTGAGGTAGCCGCAAAGATCCGGCAACTGCTCGAGTTCGGATGGCATGACAGCCGTTTCCGTTGCATGCTGTTCGGTGACGTTGCGCGACCGGCGCGCGCCGCGCGCCGAGAGCGCCATTTCGCGGTCGCTGCCGCGGGATATCTGCCGCCTGAGGATCTCGCGATCACCGATCAGACGGGAGGCAAATTGAGAGGTACCCCCGTTTTCGCTGCCGGAGCAGCGCAAAATGAGCGTGTTGGCGCAATTTTCGATCACGGTTTGTGCGTCACTCTGTCCATAGGTACTCGATACCTGGGCGACGCGGTTCGCCATGGCCATTCCGCCGAGAACCATCACCAGAATGATGGCAACCGGCGTCAACCACGCGAGCAGGTTGGTCTGCAACGATGTCGCTCCCGTCATGAAGGGCGAGGCTTGGGCGATCGCCAGGTCGGGCGTACCTATCGCCAAGACGAGCAGCGACGGCAGCAGGATCAGTTGCAGGCCAAGGCGATGCGGATGGGAGTGATGCACGGCGAAATCCTTTTCCGGATGAATACGAACACGCTGGTCGGCCGGCGCGCGCTTGATCTTGCCCGGTGCGCCAAAACGGAAATTTTGGATGACGAATGAGTAGTCGTATTGCTTTTCGCCCTCCTTGTCCGTCCAGTTGTTGGACCGGATCTGCGCTTGAAGAATGAGTTGGTCACCCTTGCGCGCGTTCTTTGCGATTGCCTCCCCGAGACTTTCGAACGCCACGAACCAGAGACTGGTCACCGCTTCGCGCGCATTACCTAGTTCGTCCTTGCCGGCATAATCGTTGCCGACCAGGCAAATCCGCGTGTACGTGGTATCGCCTTTGGCGGCGAACTCCGGATCCTTCGCGAGATTGCCGACCGCGGTTACTGTGAAGCTGTTCATGATTACTCCTTTGACTGTTGTGTTGCGCGACTCGAGACGATTCATCCGTCGCGTGGCAGGCAGTCTGAGATGAGCAGCCGAGGATTTGAATTCAATTATGTATCGAGTTTGCAGAGATTTGCAGAGAAAAGAGTCATGCCTTCGCCGGACCGGCCGCCGTCACATCAAACAGCGTTGTCCCCTGGAATGACAGAACTATCCGATCCTTTTGGTTCCAGAGCTCCGATTTGGACAATAGAATTCCCGTCCGCCCGGAGGGGGATTTGCTCGACCGCAGCACCTCGAAACGTAGAGCCACGGCGTCGTCGGGCCGAACCGGCTCGAGCCATTTGAGCGAGTCGATTCCGGGCGAGCCGAAGGATTCCGATTCCAACAAGGCGCTGCGCACCATCAGCTCCATGGCGATCGAACAGGTATGCCATCCGCTCGCGATGAGTCCCTTCCATCGGCCCTTACTGGCGCGCGCCGGGTCGACATGAATCCACTGCGGGTCATAGCGCGACGCAAACTCGACGATTTCCTTGGCACTGACGATTCGCGGCGGCGTGCGAATGACCACACCCGGAGTAAGTTCAGCGAATCGCATAGGTGCCTCCTCAATATTGTCGAACTCATGCAATCTTGGCGCGCCGCAAAGCTAACACCACAAAGGTAACACTATCATTACGGCGGCTCCGAGGCGCGGCGTCCGCTCCTTTCTCCACGTGAGCGAGGGCAATGCAGGAGCGCGCCGGCTTTTACGCCCCCGCATCGTTGTGCAGACGCCGCAAAAGCTGCAATCAGCCTCTAATTCTGATAGCTTCGTGGATTCCGTTCCTGGCCGTATTTGACCGAATGAGAAACCTGTACAAGGCACTGGGTCTTTTGCTGCTGCTGACGGCGCAGCAGGGTGCCGTGAATCACGAGCTGAGCCACTTCTCTCCTGCCGGTCAAGCGGAACTGAAAATCGATACGGGCGACGCGATAGAGGCCCCGTGCTCCCTCTGCGACGTGTTTGCCCAGGCCGTCACTCCGACTTTCGGTCACTCGTTCAACATCCCTCTACTGATCCGCGCCATATCGCAACTCGTTCCCGAGCCGCGATTCGTGGCCTTGGACGCCGCCGTTCCTCGGCCGCGCAGCCGCGGTCCTCCCTCCTTCAGCTGAATCCAAGCCTTGCGCAGTGATCCGCCCGAGCAATCGGCAGCGGCTCATTCTCATTCAGCGATTTCGGAGTTACCAGATGTCCAGCTTTTCCCTGCGGGGTGCAGCGTCCGGCGTTGCCGCCCCCTTCGTTTTTCTAGCCATTGCCGGTTCCCAGGCGGCGGCGGACGTGGAGACGGTCGACACCTCGAGTCTGCCGGAGATCGTGGTGACCTCCCAGCACTTGGACGAAGGCCGCTCTCGTATCCAGACCCAGACCGGCGCGTCCACCTATACCATCGACGCCGCGGCCATCGCGGCGACCCCGGGCGGCGACAACACCCTGCTCAATCAGGTGATCATGCAGGCGCCCGAAGTGGCCCAGGATTCCTTCGGTCAATTCCACGTGCGCGGCGAGCACAACGGACTGCAGTATCGGCTCAACGGCATCATCCTGCCGGAAGGCATCGCCGTCTTCGGCCAATCCTTGGACCCGCGCCTCATTTCCTCGATGAGCCTGGTCACCGGCGCATTGCCGGCAGAGTATGGATTGCGCACCGCCGGCATCATCGATATCACGACGAAGAATGGGCTTCAGGCCCCGGGCGGCGCGATGTCTCTGTATGGCGGCAGCCACGGTACCGTGGAGCCCAGCTTCAACTATGCCGGGGGTGCGGGACAATTCAGCTACTTGGTCACCGGAAGCTTTCTACGCAATGACCTCGGCATCGAGTCGCCGGACGGCCGTTCCAACCCGATTCACGACCACACGACGCAATATCATGGCTTCGGCTACTTCGAGGATATCTTGGATGACGAGAACCGGGTGGCGCTCACGCTCGGCAGTTCGGTCGGCAAATTCCAGATCCCGAATCAATATGGACTGCAGCCCCCGCTCAGCTTGACCGTCAACGGCGTATCCACCTTTCCGAGTCAGGGTCTCAACGACAATCAGCGCGAAGTGACGCAGTTTGGCGCCTTGAGCTGGCAGCATTCCGCCGGCGCACTCGATGTTCAGACCTCGTTCATTGCCCGATATTCGAGCCTGACCTTCACACCGGACCCCTTGGGCGATCTCTTGTTCACCGGCATCGCGCAAGACGCATTCAAGCAGAACGTCGCCTACGCTCTGCAAAGCGATGCCGCCTACCGGCTCGATGACAGCCACACCATCCGCACCGGCGTCTTTGTTCAGACAGATCATTCGATCAGCGATACCTCCTCGCAAGTTCTGGCGACGGATGCAGGCGGCGCACCCGTCGGCGATGTGCCGACCACCCTCATCGACAACGGGTCCAAAACCGAATGGATCGAAAGCCTCTATCTGCAGGACGAGTGGAAGATCATCCCCACATTCACGCTCAATTACGGCCTGCGGTTCGACCGGTTCAATGCCTACACGGGCGACCACCAGGTGAGCCCGCGCGTCAACATCGTGTGGCAGGCGCTTCCCGATACGACGGTGCATACCGGCTATTCGCGCTACCTCTCGCCGCCGCCTTTCGAACTGGTCGGGGGCAGGGACATCGCCTTGTTTCAGAATACGACCTCGCCCCCCTTGACGCCCCAAGCGGCGTCGCCCCTGGCCGAGCACGCGAACTACTACGACCTCGGTGTCCAGCAGAAGATAGACCGTGCACTGACACTGGGCGTCGATACTTACTATAAACAATCGGTCAATCTGATCGACGAGGGTCAGTTCGGAGCGCCAATCATCCTGACGCCCTTCAACTACCGCCATGGCAAGCAGTACGGCGTCGAATTCACGGCGAACTACACCGTGCAAAACTTCAGCGCGTACCTCAACTTCGCCGCGCAAAGTGCCAAGGGAAAGCAGATTGAATCGGCGCAGTTCAATTTCGCGCCGGAGGATCTTGCCTACATCGCGAACAACTACATTCACCTGGACCATGAGCAACAGCGGACCGGTTCAGGCGGTGTATCGTACCAATGGCACGATACGCGCTTCAGCGCGGATTTCCTCGTCGGGGCGGGGTTGCGCGCGAGTCTCCCGCTGCCTGCCGGTGACACCACTCCCTACGGCGGGACCAGCATACCTAATGGCGGTCATCTGCCCTCCTACGCCCAGGTCAATACGGGTATCACGCACCTGTTTACCATTCCGGGCGCGGGCACGCTGACGGCGCGTTTCGATGTCACCAACCTCTTCGACAAGGAATACCAGATCCGCAACGGCACTGGCGTGGGCGTCGGCGCCCCGCAATTCGGCCCTCGCCGCGGCTTCTTTTTCGGTCTATCGAAATCACTGCCTGCTCTCTGAATCGATCGCGGGTAAACTCTCGAGCCGAGAGACTGGCCGCTGCAGATCGGTCTCTCGGGTTCCGGCACGATCAAATGTCACGCAATTCCCGATTCCGCGCAGACCGGCCGCGGATGCAGCAACCGCCACGCGAATCATGAGGTACGGTGTGTCATGTGTGTTATGTAATACTATTACAGAGAGAACAACCGGCAACGCGCGTGGCTGCGTGCCGGCCAATCCTTGGATGGGCATGCAATATCTTCAGTTCATCATCGTAGCCTGCGCCGCGTTCCTGGCTAACTTTGCCGGCGGTATGCTTGCCCGGCGCGTCGCAGACCGCATGCATCTCGCGCTGGGCTTCAGCGCCGGTACCGTCATTGCCGTCGCTTTTTTAATTTTCATGCCGCAGGCCGTTCTGGGGCGGCCCGCGGGGCACGGCGGCGGTGAATTGCTGCCTCTGGTCGGGCTCGGATTCGTGGTCGCCTTGCTGCTGGATCGTTTCGGATCTTTCTGGCTGGCCGGGAGCGAAGAGCATCTCACGGCGCGCAAACACTACGGCCATGCCCTCGTGAACGGAGCGGCGATCGGGCTGGCGTACCACATATCCCCGGGGGTGAGCGGTGTCGTCACGGCGGCGTTGCTGGCCCATGAGTTCTCGGACAGCGCCGATGCCATGAGGCAGGCGTTGCGCGAGCGCCGCGGCGGGCACGGCGGGCTGCACGAGAGTTTCAGCAGCTCGCTGTGTGTGAGCGCCGGCCTTGCGGCAACGTATTTTCACGGCATGACGCCGGGCGCGCTCGGCATTGCGTTGGCCCTGTTTGGCGGTTATTTTATTTACCTCAGTGCAAGCGAACTCATTCCGGAAAGCCATCATCTACATCCACAATCATTGACCGTCGCGCTCACGTTTGGCGGCGCGGCGGCGATGTATCTGGCGAGCGTCATGGTCAAATGATCCGCGTTGCCGGGCAGGAGACTGATACGGCGTGGCAATCGTGAAGTCAGCGGCAAGCCGATTTGCAGACTCGCGCGGCAAGCACGATCACCAGCGCTGCGTGACCAAGGCGCTGCGCACGGCCGATGAGGTGTGCGCCGAACGCGGCCTGAGATTGACCCCTACCCGCAAGCGCGTGCTCGAGCTCATCTGGACGCGCCATGCCCCCATCGGGGCCTACGACATTCTGAGTCGCTTGAGCAAGGAGGGCCGTCAAGACGCGCCGCCCACCGTGTACCGCGCTTTGAGTTTTCTGATGGATGCGGGATTGATCCACCGTATCGACACCTTGAATGCCTATCTGGGTTGTGAGACGCCGAAGAACCTGCACGCTGCTCAGTTTCTGGTCTGCCGCTCCTGCCGCGCGGTGACCGAGCTCGGCGATCCTGCCATCGCCCGGTTGCTGGCTCAGCGGGTCAAGGGCGCCGGCTTTACCGCCGATGCACACGATTTGGAGATCAAGGGACTGTGCGATACTTGTGTCCGCTGCCGCGCTCCACGCGCCGCGATCTAGGATCGTCGAATGAGTGATTCCATTGTTTGGGCGGTTTTCCCTGGTGACTGATTCCGGAGAATTCCATGTCGAGGTATAGAGGCGCAGCCGCGCCGCTGGCACTCGGATTCGTTTTCGCGGCGGGTTCACCGGCGATTGCGGATGAATCGCGATCGCGCGGCGTGCATGAACATGGTTCGGCGACGGTGGACATCGCGCTCGCGGACGCCACTCTCGATATTACGCTGCACTCGCCCGCGGTCAATGTCATCGGCTTCGAGCATGCACCGCGCAGCGCGGACGAACAGTCCGCCGTCGCCCAGGCGAATCGAGCGTTCACGTCGCCGCGCGAGCTGTTCTCGATCCCCGCAGGCGCGGCATGCACGTCCACGAGCGTCGCGCTCATGCCCATCGCCCATGAAGACGGCCGCGGCGGCAAACCCAACGCGGCGCACACCGACTTCGAAGTGAGCTATCGATTCCACTGCGCGCACTCCGAGCAGTTGAGCTGGATCGACATCAGGTTCTTCGAGCACTTGAAGGGAATGCGCAAGATCGTCGCCAATGTCGTCGCGCCGGCACTGCAGGCTCAGTCCCTGCTGACGCCCGACAATACCCGCGTTCACTTGCGCCCCTGACCCATGGCTTCCCCGGCCATCGAACTTGAACGGATGTTCAACCTGCTGCCGTTCCCGTCGGGGAGCATCGGGCGGCCTGTGCGCCCACGGCGAGACCCGCGATGTTGCTCCTAGCCCTGTCCGGCGCGGCGTTTTGCGCCACCTGCACCGGTGGACTGCTGGCGCTGCGCCTGGCCGCGCGCATGCAGTGGGTGCTGGGCTTCAGTGCCGGGGCCGTGGTCGCCGTGGCGTTCTTCGATCTGTTGCCGGAGGCGCTGGAACTGGGTGCGCCTTCCCATGGCGTGACCAAGGTGTTCGCCTGCGCCGCCGCGGGATTTCTCATCTACCTCTTTTTCGATCGCGTGCTCCTCTTCCAGGGCCAGCGTTATCGCGATCAACTCACCGCACAGCCCCCCGGGGTTCACGACCACGCCAGCAGCCGGTATCGGGCCACGCTGTTCGCGAGCAGCCTGTCGCTGCACAGCTTTCTCGACGGCATCGCCATCGGCCTGGCATTCCAGGCCTCCGCCGCCGTCGGCGCGGTCGTCGCCATCGCCGTCCTGACCCATGATTTCTCGGACGGCGTGAATACCATGAACGTCGTGCTGCGGAATGACGGCAGCCGCGGCCGGGCGCTCCGGTGGCTGCTGGCCGATGCGGTCGCGCCCGGCCTGGGAATTTTGTCCACCCTCTTCTTTCAGGTACAACCTGATGTCCTGGGAATCATTCTCGCGCTCTTTTCCGGGTTTTTCCTGTACATCGGAGCCAGCGATCTCATTCCCGAGAGTCACCGCGCCTTTCCGAAGGCGCTGACGACGGTCATGACGTTGCTCGGCATCGCCGTGTTGTACGCGGCCGTGACGCTCGCGCAATCGAGGATGGGCCCATCCAATTGACGCTGCTTTGACTTTTGGAGTTCGGCGGCAGAAACGAAAATCGCAGTTTCGAATCAGGGCCGGACTATTCCAGGCAGACGACGAGCTTGGCCGAGTGGGTGCGCCAATTGATGGGAATCACGTAGGAGCGGCTATGGGGGGCCGTTACCTTGTCCGCTTCGTGCGCGATGATCACCGGCACCGAGATCACGAAATTCTTGCCGAAATCGCGGCGCGCATTGCCGGAAATCGTGTTCGCCACCTCGCCGACGAGATCCTTGATGTTCTCGTCGCTGGTGTCGGTTTCCTGCATGCGCATCAGCAGCACCGTGAGCATGCCGCGCGGGGCGGTGAAGTAGACGATGCCCTTGCGGGCTCCGGAAATTCCGATGACGCCCGTGTATTCGTAGGCACCGGGGTTTCCGTCCGTCACGAGGTAGGGCGACCCGACGGTGGCCGACTGCTGCGCCGAAACCTCGAAGTAGTTCGTCGCGCCCTCGATGAATGTGCGGATTTCCGCTTCTTTCAGCATCATGCCTCCGACAGCAACTCTTCCAGGGCGTCATTCAACTGACGGTCGGTGAACGGTTTGCACAGAAACCCGTTCGCCCCCTTCTCGATGGCATCCACTGCCGTTGCCTTGTCCGCGAGCGCGGAGACCACCAGGATCAGCACCTTGGAATTGATCGCCACCAACTGTTGCACGCATTCGACCCCGTCCATCTCGGGCATGGTCAGATCCATGGTAACGACGTCAGGTTGCGTGCGGCGAAACAGCTCCACGGCCTCGCGCCCGTTGCTCGCGGCGCCCACCACATCCAGGCGGGCAATTTGCTGCGAGCGCTCGATGCGGCGGCGGATGATGTTCGAATCGTCGACGATCATGAGCTTCAACGAAGATTTGGCCCCGTCATCCATCGTTACGCCGCCTCCGTGTCATCCGCGCGCTTGACGGCGCGCGGCAGCGTCATGGTGAGCCGCGTGAACTTTCCGGCGCTCGTCGCGACCGACACCCGCCCGCCCATCTGATTCGTGAGTTCGGCGATCAGGTTCATGCCGACGCCCCGCCCCGCATCCTTGGTCGCGGTCTCGATGGTGGAGAAGCCGGGCTGGAACAGCAGCGAGAAGATCTGCTTCGTGTCCATGGTCAGCGCCTTTTCGGGGGTGACGAACCCTTTTTTCACCGCGGCTTCCTTGATGCGCTCGGTCGAGAGACCCTGACCGTCGTCTTCGACGATGAGCTTGTAGCCGCTGTCGCCCGCGTCCTGGAATGACAGGCGCAGCACGCCTTGCCGGGCTTTCCCCGCAGCCGCGCGCGCGGACGGCGGTTCTATGCCGTGGACGACGGCGTTGCGCACGGCCTGGATGCCGATATCCTTGACCGCGCGCCGATAGTCTTCGGGCACCGCATCGAGGCCGGTGCACTGCAGGATCGCTTCCTTGTTGTTTTCGCGGGCGACGCGCGCGGCGAGCTGCTGCAGCGTCGCCTCGACGCCGGCGTCAGTTTTGCCACCTTGCAGCCTCTGCTTCTCTGCCTGCAGCACCGCGGTGATGGTATGAACGGCATCGTGCTGCGTGCCATGCATCCGCGACAGGCGCGCCACCAGCTCGCTGACCGACTGCAGATGCGTCAGCAGTTCATCGAGCTTGATGACGAGCGGCAGGAAGTCGTTCCCCGACAGGCTCGGCTTTTCCTTCAGCGACTTCAAGTCGTCCTCGAAGGCGTGCGCGCGGCTCTCGATCGAGGACAACCCCAGGGCGGCAGCCTCGCCCTTGACCGAGTGTACCTGCCGGAACAGCGTATCGAGCTTCTTGCGGAATACGCCCTCTTCGCGGGTCGGCTCGCGCAGCACCGCGTTGATCATTTTCATGGCGGCGTTGGAGTCGTTCAAGAACAAGGCGAGCTGCGCGGGATCGATGTGCAGGATGCCGAGCAAGGTATCGACCTGACCCTGAGCTTGGCTCTGCGACGCTTGCAGTTCGTTCGCCAGTTCCACCCGGGCGGTCACGTCCGAAACGGACACCAGCACGTTGGTCATCTCGCCGTCGACGCGCACCCGGTGAAAATCGAACTGCAGGTACCGCGTGTCGAATTTGCCATTGCCGGCGTCCAGATGAACCTCCACCTCGCCCAGGGGATTGATGGTCTTGACCAGCTTCTCGTTGGTGCGCTCGGCCCACAGGATCTTGACGAACTTGACGGCGGTCGTCAGAGTCCGTTCCGGCACGATGTGCCTGAGCAGATCTTCGAAGGGAAGGCCGGCGAAATCCTTGCGTTGGAACAGGGTTTCCAATGCGCCGGAATAGGCCGAACCGATCGCCAGTTTCGAGTCGAGCAGGAACAAGCCATCCTTCACCGTGCGCAGAATGTCCGTGGTCTGCTGGCGCGCCTGGCGCAGGCTGCTCTCCTGCCGTTGGCGCGCGCTCAGCAATACGGTCACCAGAAGGACCAGGCCGATCGCGATGACCAGACCCGACATCATCACGAACCGCAGCTGGGTGGCTGAACGCAAATTGGTCGACTGCAGCTCCGTCGCGATGGCGGTGAATTCGTTGTCCAGCACCGGCAGGACGTGACGGCTGGTCCGTAGGGCCGCGTTGACCCTGAGTTCCAGTTCGCGGCCGCCTTCGTTCAGATTGGTGCCGGTGGACTCGTTGTCTTGATAGGGCACCCCGTGGTACGCAAGCACCGGATTCAGCACGACCAGTTCTTTTGCCCAGCTGTCGAGCAGCAGCGCGGCGTGCTTGCCGGCCATGGACGCGCGCGTCGTGGCTGTCGCGCCCGTATCTGCTAGGGAATGTTTGTCGCCGGTGAGGGAGAACCAGCCCGGCGGCTTCGGCGCGGTCATCTCGTGCAAGGCCGCGTCGAGTTTGGTGGTCGAGGCGCGCAAGTCATCCAGGGACTCCTGGACGTAACCCCGGGTGCCCAGGCGGTCATGCACGGTTTCGAGAGAGGCTCGGATCATGGTCGGATGACGCTGCTGCTCACCCAGCAGCTTGAGCGCCGTCGAGCTCTCAGCGACTTCGCCGGCAAGTTCGAGTCCCGGTATGAGCACGGTGGCGACGAAGGCCACGCCGAGAACGACGACCAGCACGAGCAGGCCGGCCGGTGTCAGTAGCGGACGCACGACCTTGGCTAGACGAGAATTCATGAATTGAGCACTCCCAGTTGACCGACACCGCTGACCGACGTTCGGATAGGCGCGCGCACCGCGCTCAAATCCCCGAGAAACAAGGCTGCCGAGGGGTAACGATCGTCGGGCTCTTTGGCCGGCAGGCGGTCGATGACGGGCTGGTAGCGCAGGGTGAGCGCATCGAAGCTCGCGCTCCCGATGCAGTCCGCATCCAGAGTCCGAATTGCCCGGCGCACCAACGCGCCCAGGCGCGTGGCCGGCTCGCGTCGTTCGGGGCTTGCGGAGAGGGTGCTCATCGGGGGGTGTTCGCTACTTGGTCATCCGAAACGAGATCCGCAATTTCGTGCTCACCGCGCTGGGTTTCCCGCCCTGCATCGCCGGTTGATAGCGCATGCGTGCGAGCGCTCTCGTCGCCGCCGAGTCGAACGTCCCCTTGGGGTTCGAATCCAGCACCTTGATCGCAGTAACCTTGCCCTCCACCGTGACCAGGTAAGATACGTCGACCCAACCCTCGAGACCTTGGCGCAGTGCATCGGCCGGATAGCCGAGCCGGATCGGCTTGGTGGGGGTCAATGAGACTTCCGGCACTTCCGGCGGCCCGGCCGTGTTCAGTTTCAATTGCGCCAGGCGCTGGTTGAGCCCGGCCAGATCGGGAGAGGCGCCCAGGCCGGCCGCCATCTGCAGCAGCGCCTCGGCGCGCGCGGGCTGCGCGGCATCGAGCGCCCCACGGGCTTGGTCGAGGATTTGGCCCTGGACCACGCTGGATATCTTCGGCAGGCCGCTGTTCGTCGGGTCCGTCGCCCGCAGCTGGTTCACGTAGAACAGCGCGCTGTCATTGTCAGGCTCGGTCAGTTTCCCCTGGGCGAGACGGCCCTGCGCCAGATCGAGGTATTGCGGCTGCCCGGGTGACGCCGCGGCCTGCTGACTGCGAGCGGTGCCGAGGTCGTGCTGCAGACCGGCGATCGTTGCGGCGGGAACGCCATAGGTGCGAAGGTCTGTGAGCAACCGATCCGCGTCGGCGAAGCGCCGCTGGTCGATGGCGGCGTGCTCGGCCTGCGTCAGCCGTTTGTAGATTTCCTGGGTTTGCGGCTGCAGGGTCGCGGCGCCGGCGCCCGCCGCCCGGGCCTGCACGAGGTAGTAGGCGGCATTGTCGTTGCGCGGTTCGAGTAATTTATCCTGCTGCAGGCGCGTGTCGATCAGCTTCACGAAATCCGCGACGTCGGCCTCTTGGTGTCGCCGGCGCAATTCCTCGCGCAGCTGCGCCAGTTTCGCGCCGCTGAGAGACTTGGTGCGGGCAGCCTCGTCGAGCAGCTGCACCGCGCGATCGAAATTCCCTGCGTTGATGGCCGCCAGAATCTGCGCCGGACCGAGCTCGGCTCGCAGGCTGGCAATGCGCTCGTCGAGCACGGACAGGCGGCGGTCGGCGGGATTGATGCCGCGCGCACTTTCGAGCGCCTGCAGCGCAACGTCGAATTTTCGTTCATCCAAGGCAGACTGCGCCCGCGTGAACAGAATCTCAGCCAGGCGCTGCAGCCCCTGGTGTGCCTCGCCGTTGTTGGGGTCGAAAACCAGTACGTTCCTGTAAAGCGTGAGTGCACTGCCGTCGGCCGGATCGATGAAGTGCCGGTCGGTCATTGCCTGCCCTGCTTTCTCGATGAGCAGATCGACCTTCTCGTCGGCTCCCGCCGGCGCCTGGGTGGGCGGTTGCTGCGCGGATTCCCCGTTGTTCGCCGTCGGCGCCGCGGGTTTGACCGGGGTATCGCCGGGCTTGAGGACGATGTACGCGACGGCGGCGGCGAGCACCCCCGCGACGATGGAAACCGGTATCCACGGAATGCTTCGCGGACCCGAGGGCGCGGTGGGTGATCCTGCATCGGCCGATGCTGCCTCGGGCGATCCCGTGGCGGACGCCGGGGCGCTGCCGTCGCCGAGCAATGCCATTCGCGCGTTGACTTCCTCACGAGCGCTCGCGAGGGCAGCCGTCAAACCGGCGGCCGATATCGGCAGTGCCACATGAGCCACGATTTGTCGAAGTGCAATGGGGTTCGTCCACGCGTTGGCGCCGCTCGCCTCGTCCAGCGCGACCACCGCAAAGCGGGGTGAATGCAATTGCAGGCGGGAGAGCGCTCCGGCCGCGTCGGTGTGATTTCGCGCGTCCCACAAGACGATGGCGGGCTGCCCCGATGTGGTCGCGGTGAGCAACTCATCGATGGAGTCGACCTGCTTGAGCAGCAGGTCCCCACCCACATGTCCGCCGATCTGCGGCCACAGCGTGTCGTCGCCGCTGATCAGGAGTACCGAGAGCCTGGCTTTCTTTGCCACGGGAGCCGGTTTCCGCTGCGTCGGCTCCGACACGGCGGACTCACTTCTTCTGGTTGCGTTTTGCACCGATACCCCCGTGAATCGTCATTAAGTCAGGTTTGCTGCACTGCAATCGCGCAGCACTCGCGACGTCCAACGATTGCGTCGTCACGCAGGCAAGATCCTCAGGGAAACGCAGGTTTCGCGAGGTGGCTTGGATCACATTTTGGATGCAGTCCAGACCCAAATGCCGGTTGGCGCAGCCAGGGAGTTGGCCAAGGTGAGAACTACTTCGCAGATGGGGGAACGCAGCGGTGCTGGCGCTCAGGGCAGCGCCGCCGGAAAGGCAAGCACATTGTCCGTATAGGTCTCGACCACTTCGCTGAACGGCGTGCCATCCGGCAACGTCAGCACTGCCCGATGCTCCAGCAGCTTGGACGGCATGGCCTGATCACCGCCGTCGTCGTGCGCGATTGCATTCATGTCCCATCCCGCGGGCAGCGGAAGCCATAGCAGCGTCGACGACAGCGTGTGACGTTGGAAGTGAAGCGCCCGCACGACCACGCCGAACGGGCTGTCCGTCGTGTCCAGTAGCTTGTTCATCTCGGGCGTCAAGCGGCCGGGCACATACCAGTTGTCCGCCTCCGACAGCACGAGCGCCCCGCACATCAATTTCACTCGTCGGTAGCGGACCGCGTCGGCGGGCGTAACCGCCAGCTCCCGGCGCTGTTCAGGGGTGGGCGGCTTGTCGGTGTCCGGAACGCGCACCGCGACGACTCTCGGCGGCGACGCCAGCCGATGAGCGTCGCACCAACGCTCCAGCGTCAGGGTCGCGCTGTCATGACTCAGGAGATCGGCGTTCAGTGTCTGAAGCACCGCGAGCGCCTCCACCCGCGCAACGAAGCTGCCCGTCCAGTTCGGCGCCGCCTCCGGGGACGCACCGTGACAGACCGTCGATGCGCACAGCATCATCACGCCGCACGACAGCATCATCACGCCGCGCGAACGAAGCGCTGTTGAAATTCCGCGGTGAATGAGGTCCTGCTCAAGCCATCTGCGTCTGCTGAAGCCGCATGTCCACCGCCGCCTCAGCCGCCACCCAATCGTCGAGCTCGCTGCCCGCCGCAAATCCCCGCCGTTCGGCACGGAAATAGGCTTCCGCCGCCACCAGTTGGCGTCGAGCATCCGGGTCAATGCTGGTGGAGGTTGTCATCGCTGACGGAGCAGATTCCAGCACCTCCATCGCCGCGCTGTTGGTCAGTTCGGGTGCCGCGGCCGCCGCCTTTCGCCTCGTCGTCTTCTTCACGGGAGATACGCTTTTCGTGACCATCACTCCGCCTTCGTGTGTGGGTTGTCGGGCCGCCGGTTGGGCCTGCGCGGCTCACCCGGCGTCGCTTAGACTATATAACGGTCCCTCCCGCATTCCGCAATCGAATTTGAAGGGCAATGTGCCGCGGCGCGCTATTGCCCTTCATCGGTGCGTGCACATGTTCACCTGGCGTGCATCGCATCTTGGTCAGGGCTTGGACACCACCAGCACGTTGAACGTATCGGGCAGCGGCGTCGGACGCGGATGAGGACGATCGGGCGTGGGAGCCGGCGGCGGACCCCAGTCGGCGCTCACCGTGTAAATCTTCCCATGCACGGAGTCCAGTGCCATCGTTCGCGCGCCGACTTGTGTGGCGACCGAAGCGACCACCGTGTAGTGCGCAGGGGATTCCTGCTTGACCACGGACAGGGTTCCCTCGCCGTTCGAGCTGAAGACCAACCCATGCTTCGCGTCGAAGGCCGCGGCATCGGGCCCATCGCCTATCTTCACCTTGGCAACCTGCTTGCCCGTATCCGCATCGGTGACCGCCATCACCTTGTCGTCGCAGACCGAGAACAGCCGACGGTGAACCTTGTCGAGCGCCAGCCCGCTGGGGCTGTTGCAGCCCGGCAACGGCCATGTGGCCTTGATTTTCAATCGACGGCTGTCGATCACCACCATCTGTCCGGGCTCGCTCTCGATGTTCAGAAAAATTTCACCGGCGCCGTCGTCCGCCGCGAACTCCGGCTTGTCAGGCACCGGCAGAGTGGCGACGACGGCAAGGCTCGTCGCATCGAGGACGGTCACGTCCTTGCTCCTGCCATTGAAGGTGAATACGTGTTTTCCGGTGGGCTCGTACAGGATGGCATCAGGATTGTGGCCGGGAACCGGTCCTTCCTTGATGACCTTGAGGGTGGCAAGATCGAACACGGTGACCGAGTCGGCCCGGCCATTGCTGGTATAGCCGCGGTTCGACTCCTCGGCGAGTGCGATTCCGTGCACGCCTCGAGTGTTCGGAATCGTCCCGATGATCTTTCCCGACCCGGTATTCACCACGTCCACATGATCCGAGCGGCTCAGGAAGAGGCGCTGACCCGACGCGTCGAGCGTCATGTAGTCCCAGCCGCCCACGCCGCCCAGCTTCCAGCGTTGCACCACGGCCCAATCTTGAGCGGCCGACGTCGCGGTGGCGGCGCCGGCCACCCCCAGCAACACGCCCTGCCCGATCAACCCGACAATGCCCATCGCGCGTGAATACCGCATGAAGACTCCTATTCGTTGGCGTTGAGCGAAACGGACCGAACGCAATATCTCGCTGGTGCTCATCGGGTGGTTTACCTGCGTGACCCGTCAGACCGGCGCCAGCGTCTCGCCCGTGCGCGCGACCTCGTCGAGCGCGACGTAGCGCTCGCGGAACTCCGACGGCCATCGCGTCGGACGCCCGCTCGACAGCTCGATGCACGCATATTCGATCTCGGCGCGGGCCAGCGTCGCGCCGTCCGCGCCGCGCCGCGCCTGGAAGCGCCGCCGAACGCGCAATTTTCCGGCGGCCGGCAAGAGCCACGTCGCAACCCGAATCGTGTCGCCCAGCACGGCGGGCCGCAGGTACGCGATCACGCTCCGAAGAACCGCCATGCCTCGATCGAGCTGCAGGCATTTTTCGATCGGCAAACCGAGCGTGGCGGAGTGCTCCCAGGCGGCCCGGTCGAACCAAGTCATGTACACCGCGTTATTGACGTGATCATAGGCATCGATGTCGGCCCGGGCGACCGCAAGCATCGCCAGATGAGGCATCGGCAGATCCCAATCCGCCCATGCGCTCCGGCTCGCCTCAGCAATGGACATCCAAAAAGCCCCCTGTCGACCATCTCCGCGCCATTGTGCTGCACCCCAAGGGATGTGCCAAATGAGCGCACTCAAGGCCGCGGATGCCGGAGCACCCGGCCGACCGCCCCAATCGCGGCAAGAAGCGTGCGACTTGCCTCCATATCGGCGACAATGTCAGCACTGCAAGGTAGTACCCAGGGGAGTTCCGGTGACTCACGCTGCAATCGTCGGCTGGGGCAAGTGCCTGCCCCCGGCAATCCTGACGAATCACGATCTGGCCACATTCCTGCCCACGGACGATGAGTGGATCACGACGCGCACCGGCATGAAGGAGAGGCGGATCTCTCACGTGCCCGGCATCGAGCTTGCCATCACGGCGGCGCGCCGCGCCATCGACTGCGCCGGCATGCGCGGCGAGGACGTCGAGCTCGTCGTCTACGGCAGCTGCAGCAACGACGAGACGGTGCCCAACAGCGCCTCCGGCGTGCAGCAGCGCATCGGTGCGGCTCACGCGGCGGCATTCGACGTCAATTCCGCGTGCACCAGCTTCATGTACGGGCTGTCCATCGCGTCGTCGATGATCAAGAGCGGCATCGTCAAGAACGCCCTGGTGATCGGTGTCGAACTCATTTCCCAGTACATGGACTGGGACAATCGAAACGTGGCCGTGCTGTTCGGCGACGGCGCAGCAGCCATGGTGCTGAAGGCGTCGGATCAGGAAACGGGCGTCATCGCCGAGAAGCTCCAGTGCTATGCGGACTCGCGGCAGATCCTGCGCGTGCGCGGCATGGGTACCATGTACGCCAATCTGGGCGTGCAGTTCGGACAGACCCGATGGGACTTCGACGGTCAGGAAATCTTTCGCAAGGCCGTGCAGGGCATGAGCGAGGCCAGCCTCGACGTGATGCGCCGCGCCGGCGTGACCATGAGCGACATCGCGCTGGTCGTGCCCCATCAGGCCAACCTGCGCATCATCGAGGCGGTCGCCAAGCGCGCGGGCGCGGGCCCGGACAAGTTGTATTTGACCGTGCACAAGTACGGCAATATGAGCTCCGCCACGGCCCCGGTCGCCCTCGTGGAAGCGGTGGAGGAAGGCCGGGTGCCCCCCGGCGGCCTGGTACTCATCCCTGCGTTCGGCGGGGGCCTCACCCTGTCGGCGCATTTGGTTCGCTGGGGCGAGCGCATGACACCGCTGCGCCCGAGCGACGCCGAACTGCCGCCGTGTCCGAAGACTGCGCTTGAACTGGTCAACGAGATCCGCGCACAGAAGAAGCTGGGCGAGGCCGAGACGAGCCGCTTCGAATCACTGAGATTCGTGGAGAACGACGGCGGCTGAGCCGGATCTCCGCTCTGCGGATTCGCATTGCCGTCAGGCGGTCCTTGCCTTCAGGCACAGAGCCTTTGTCTGACAAAGTTATACGAAAAACGCGGACAGACCCAACGTCGGCGCCGGAGCAGGATATCTACAACGCTGTTCTCGACTCTCGACGGACGGCGTATCGCTCCCCTCGGGCCGTCCTTCCCGGCGCCCTGAGGGGAGTTTTTATCCAACGGATCCCGATCGCGCAGCGCCTTGATCCAACGCGCGCAACACGGACGAAATCTATCCGTCACTCTCAGTGGTTTGGCCGGCTCCTAGAGGAGGCTTGTCGACAGTCTCCAGAATAGCTCGCGCACGCGCTCGCCCGCTGGGCGGTGAGCCCAGGCGGAAGGAGTGATGGGCTGCGCCTCCTTGCTGTCATCGACGAAGTACCGCTCAAGATCGCCGGCGACCGAGGTTCCCAGGACTACCGCGTCCACCTCGTCATTGAACAAGACGCTGCGATGATCGAAGTTCGATGACCCGACCACCGCCCACACGCCGTCGACGATCACGCACTTGGTGTGCAGAATGACACCCTGACGCTCCAAGATCTTGACGCCGGCGCCCAGTAAATCGGCGTACGTGGACCGCTGCACGGCCAGCGCGGCGCGGGAGTCGCTGTCCGAGGGAACGAGAATTCTCACGTCGACACCTCGGCGGGCGGCCCGGATGAGCTCGGATTTCTCCTGGTGGGTCGGTACGAAGTATGCCGCCGTCACCCAGATCCTCCGTTCCGCCGTGCGCAGGGCCGACAACAGCGTCGCATAATAGTGAGGTGCCAGCGCGCCGGGTGCGCTGCCGATGATTCTCACGAACTCCGATCCATCGGCGCGGGCCGATGGTGAATCGTCGGTGTAGGCGAGTTCGGGTCCACCCTGGCTGTTCCAATGCGAAACGAACATTCTCGAGAGTTCGCCGGCCGCCGGGCCCTCGATTTGCAGATCCGTATCCCGCCAATAGCGATGCGCGTCCGGTGTATCGGGTGCCGATCTGCTCGAGCCTCCGAGCACTGATCTCTCATAGCTTGACGACATGTTGATGCCGCCCACGATGGCCAGGCGCTGATCGGCCACGAGAAGTTTCCGGTGGTCTCGATCATTGATCGACCAGTGACCATGGGCCGCAAGCGGATTCGGTGGATTGAACGCCAGCACGGCGATACCCGCGGTACGCATTTTCTCGAACGATTCCTTCGGTGTCTTGCCGGAGCCGACGGCGTCGTACAAGACCGCGATTTGCACTCCGAGCGAACGCTTGACGAGCAGCAGATCGCTGAGGCGCACGCCGTCGCATTCGACGTCTTCGAACGTGAAGTACTCGAGCCATAGCGAGTGCTGGGCGGCACGAATGGCGCCAAACATCGCCGGAAACGTCTCCTTGCCGTCGCGCAATATCCGCGTGCGATTGCCGGCATAGAGCGCCTCGCCGGTCACCGCCTGCTCGATCGCGAGGTGCCGCGCCAGAGCATCCGGTGCGGGAGACTTCAGCTCGAGTTGACGCAGCACGGCTGCCGCATGCCGTCGACTGAGCGGTCCGCGCGAACCGACTACCTCAGGCTGCTGACCATCTCCGGCATCGACTTTCGCAGGGTTGAAGACGGGCACCGTTGCACAACCCGAGAGCCCGAGGGCGATCGTCGCCAGGCAAGCCCATGGCTTGTTACGGACAGCGCATGGCGAGGGCTTGTCACGGAGAGCGCATTGCGAGGGCGCCGATTGCGTGACCTGCGACATCACGTTGTCCCGGTTGATTGAAACGCCGAGCATACTCGAGCGAGCATTCCCAAAAACGCCACGACACAGTATGGCGGGGCAGCTGCTCGGGCGTTGCCGGTACCCGGCGCCTTGTCACGTCAGCGGCGTCTGACTTGTATATTCAATATCTGACACGCGGACCCGCCATTCGGCCCACGGAGAGCCCGGGTGAGATTGTTCCGACACGACTTTTGGGTCGCGCAGACTTACGTCCCGGGGGTCCGGCTGCGAACCTGGCAGCGGGACCAATGGCCCTAAGGAGGATCGGATATGAGGACCACACTCGCATTGACTTGTCTGGTAATCGGTGCCGCGCTCGCACCCATAGCCGCGTACTCTTCGGATGACGTGGACGTGGATCGTTCGCACCCCAAGGCCTTCGTGAAGGATTCGGTCATCACCACGAAGATCAAGTCGCAGCTGGCGTCGCAGCATTTGAGCAGCCTCACGCGCATCCATGTTGACACCGACGCAGACGGTGTAGTGTGGCTGAGCGGTGTCGCGGGCAGCCAGGACGAAATCGACAAGGCGAAGGCTATCGCCAGGAACACGGAACACGTGGTAGCCGTCAAAAGCGACATCAAGTTGACGACCAACTAACGAGGTTGACGGCCGACCAACAGCGCGCCGGCACGACAAGCCCCCATCGCGCGATCAACCGCGCGCCTTGAGCGCGGCGGCAATCTTTAGTTGCCGCCGCGCTCGTTTGCACGTCGCTCAAGGTCGCGTGAACATGGTAGTCCGGCGTCAAATTGCTGCGATTGCGGGCCGGCTTGTAGTAGACGGTAGTAGACGGTCGCGACCCGGATCTGTCCCGGCAGATTGCGCCGGCAGCGCCGGCGGAGCTCTGCGATGACCGCCTCGAGGCTCCGTCCCGAATCGAACACATCGTCGATCAGCAGCAGCTGATCCTCGGCGTTGAGCGCCGATACCAGGTAGTCGATGGCGTGCACGCGAACGGCGCGGCTTTGCTGGTCAATCCCCATGTACGATGAGGTTCTGATCGACACGTGATCGCACTCGACCCCGTTGTTCCGACCAGGAAAGTCGGCCTGAAGCCGCTTCGAACGACTTGCAGGCCGAGCTCGATCGAGTCGCGCAACAGCGAGTCCGCCGAGATGAAAATTTTGTCCGGGGGACCCAATCAGCCGCCGCCGCTGTTCCAGCGCCGGCCGCTCGGTTCACCCTTCCAGTAACAGACGACGAGCAGAAAGATGACCATCGCAGCTACGAAGCCCCGTCGCACAAACTGGCTGCCCGGCGTCAGAAAGCGGAGGCCAACAGGAAGAATCAGGATCCAGGATACAAAAACCACCCATCCCTGCCACGTGAGAGGCAGGCCCCAGCCTAATCCATAGCGCTTTGCTCGGAACCAGTACCGGGGATTGTCGGCGCTCATGTCGTTTCATCCATCACTCAACGCGCGGGGCGACCAAGGGCCGCCGCCGGGTCGTTGTTCTGATCCTGCGCTAGGAACCTGTCTGACAGAGGCATGCGGAAAATGCGGACAGATCGAAAACCGGCGCCGGAGCAACATATATCCAACGCTGTCCTCAACCAACGGCGTATCGCTCCCCTCGGGCCGTCCTTCCCGGCGCCCTGAGGGGAGTTTTCATTCCACTCGTCCGCTACCCCGGCATGGTATTGCGGGACCGGCCGCTCAGCAACCCATTCCTTGATCTTGTCGCCGGCGGCGACGTCGATGACATAAAGGTACACGGAATCGGCGCGAAACGACCGTTCAGCGTGTCGGGCGGCCGATCCACTTGTCGACGGCGGGCGCCGCGTAGTTGCTCAATCGATCCAGCAGCCGTTCGGGATCGGAGTCCGACAGCAGCAAGTCACGGTGAGCCGCACGAAGAAATCCCTCGGACAACGCTCGGTCGGCCATGTCGAGCAGAGGATCGTAATATCCGTCGACATTGAGCACGCCGCACGCCTTGCGCTGTATTCCCAGCTGCGACCAGGTCAGTACCTCGAAGAATTCCTCCCACGTGCCATAGCCGCCCGGCAGAGACAGGAAGGCATCGGAGAGATCCGCCATCAGCGCCTTGCGCTCATGCATCGAGCCGACGATGCGCAGCTCCGTCAATCCCGTGTGCGCAACCTCCCTGTCGGCGAGCGCCTGGGGGATCACTCCGATGACGTGCCCTCCCTCGTTCAAACAGGCGTCGGCCACGATGCCCATCAGGCCGACATGGCCGCCGCCATACACGAGTTCGATGCCCCGCCGGCAGAGCAGCCGCCCGACCGTCTGCGCCGCCTGCTGATAGACCAGGCGAGTCCCCGTGCTGGACCCGCAGAACACGCAGATTCTTCGCAGCATTCTCGGTTTCACCCATTCATCCGTCACGCATGAGCAGCTGACACAGAGCCGCGAAGGCCGGCAAGGTCACCGGATCATTCGCCGCGCTCGCCGCGATGGGGTGGGAGCAAAACCGTGCCACCACCACCTCGGCCCGCGGCGCGATGTACAGCCGCTGACCGTGAATGCCGCGAGCCTCGAACATGCCGAGCGGATCATGAGACACCCACCACATGTTGCGGTAGGAATACCCTGGCAGAAGCACGTAGTCGGCCGCAGCAAATTTCATGGGATCGGAGCCGCGCCGGATATCGGCGATGACCTCGGCGGGAATCACCTGCTTCCCCGCCCAGGCGCCCTCGCAGCGCATGAGTTCCCCGAACCGGCATAGATCGCGCAGCCCGGCGTTCAAGCCTCCGCCGCCCATCGCGATGCCGATGGAATCCACCGCGAGGTATCCATCCTCCTCGCAGCCGATGCGCGACCATATACGCTCACTCAGCATGTCGGCAAGCGCGACGCCCGTCGCGCGCTTCATGACCCAACAGAGCACCTCGGTGTTGACGGTCTTGTAGTCGAATACCTTGCCATGCTCACCCGCCTTGCGTAGCGTAACCAAGTATTCGTAGTAATTGCCCGGCCCCGTATAGTCAGCCCCGCGCGCGCGCAGACCGCCGGCGCGGGAGTAGTCCCAGATGTGGGCCTGGGGATCGGCATAGTCTTCCGAGTAGTCCACGCCCACCTGCATGTCGAGCACCTCGCGCAGGGTCGCATCCTCATAGGCCGTTCCCGCCATTTCGGGCAGGTAGTACGCGACTGTCTTGTCCTCATCCAACAGGCGCTCATGAAGCAGCATGGCCGCGAGCGTCGCCGCATAAGACTTGGTGATCGAAAAGCAGGTGTGCGGGCGCTGCGGTTGCAGGGCCCCGAAATAGCGCTCGTACACGCACGCGCCGCGGTGCAGGACGATGATGCCGTCGGTGTAGGTCTGTGAGAGCGAGTCCGCCCAGGTAAGCCGGCGGCCCTGCAGGTCGGCAAACATCATCGCGTCGATCCGCGCCTCGTCGCCGCGCGTGGCCATACCGATATCGCTCGGCGTGCCCGGACCGCGCCACACCGCGACCGTCGGCATCAGTTCGCGCATGTGCGACAAGCTCCAGCGGATCTGCGGAAACTCCAGATACCGGTCGTCTTCGAAGCGGATCCGCTTCGCCCGCGGCGGCGGCGCCCCCTGCATCCATTCCAGCGCGCTGGGATCCGACGAATTGCCGTCGGGATACTCGGTGCCGTCAAACACGATGGTTCCGGTTTTCATGGCGTCCTGTCGCAAGCGGTTGATGAGAGTCGATTCGCAGGCAGGTTCTCGGCCCTGCCACGCCGCCATCTCGATCATACCAATCGACGTCCAGAAGGCATCCATTCGCGTGGTGGAATTCAAGACCGCCCTCACATATTGCACTGCGTCCTCCCTGCTCTTGCCCTCCCCTGCCCGGCCCGGCCCTGACCTTTGACACGGGGCGGGCGCCGACATTATTTGTCCTCTGCGCACTGCGCCCCTCGCCTCACGGGGTAGGCGCCCGGATTATTTGTCCTCTGCGCCCTCGCCTCACAGGGCCTTTAGGGGTGCAATCCTCGCCGCTCGGCGCGATACTCGGGCACGAACCACAGCTAGGGAAATGACGAGACACGCGTCCGCCTTGACTACCTCACTGCACTAATCCCCGCTTCATGAGTCGCGGGCGCCATCGTCGTTGCAAGGGCTTCATTACGTCACCCATCTCGAGGGACCCAGTCATGGCTAAAGTTACTCTCAAGGGAAGCGAGCGCTCTGCGATGCCGGGCGCGCAGGTACTCGCCCCGGCCGATCCCAAGGAAAGGCTCGAAGTCAGCGTCGTCATCAGGCGAGGCGCTCGCACGGCGCTGCAGACCCGAGTGGCCAAACTTGCCGCCGGCAACCGCTCGGTAGGATTCATGAGCCGCGAGGAGTTCGCCCACGAGCACGCGGCCGATCCGGCCGATCTGGCCAAGGTGCGCAAGTTTGCCTCGGCACACGGTCTCATCGTGGCCAAGGCACACCCCGCACGCCGCACCGTCGTTCTTTCGGGCACGGTCGAACAGTTCAATGCCGCATTCTCGACACAGCTGCAAAGGATGGCCGCGGCGGGCGGTTCCTACCGCGGCCGGACCGGCACCCTCCAGGTGCCGCAGGAATTGGACGGCACCGTCGAAGCCGTGTTGGGGCTTGATGATCGGCCCCAGGCAAAGCCGCATTTCAGAGTGCGGCCGGCGCTCCACGGCGACAAGAGGCAACCCGGTCAAGCGAATCCGATTTCCTTCACGCCGTTGCAGGTCGCATCTCTCTACGGCTTCCCGAGCGGAACCGGTGAAGGCCAGTGCGTTGCCATCATCGAGCTCGGCGGCGGATATCGCGCCGCGGACCTGAACGCCTACTTCGCGGGACTCAACGTGGGCTCACCCAGGGTGTCGGCGGTCTCGGTGGATCACGGCAACAACTCCCCCACCGGCGATGTCAACGGACCGGACGGCGAAGTCATGCTCGACATCGAAGTCATCGGGTCCATCGTGCCCGCGGCCAACATCGTCGTTTACTTCGCTCCCAACACGGACGCCGGCTTTCACGATGCCGTGACCACGGCGATTCACGACGAGACCAACAAGCCGTCCGTCATTTCGATCAGTTGGGGCGGCTCCGAGTCCACCTGGAGCGCGCAGGCCATGACGGCCATGGACGATGCCTTCCAGGCCGCCGCCGCCATGGGCATCACCGTGTGCGTGGCCTCCGGCGACAACGGATCCACCGACGGCGTCGGCGACGGCAACGATCACGTGGACTTTCCGGCTTCCAGCCCCTACGCGCTCGGCTGCGGCGGCACCAGCCTGCGCGCGAACCAGACCGCCATCACCAGCGAAGTCGTATGGAACGGCGCGAGCGGCGGCGCGAGCGGCGGCGGCGTCAGCAGCTTCTTCCCGACGCCCGGCTGGCAAATGGGCCGATCCGCAACCCATCGCGGCGGCGTGGCGGTCGCCCTCACGAAGCGCGGAGTGCCCGACGTGGCCGGCGATGCCGACCCCGACACGGGATACACCGTGCGCATCGACGGCACCGACACCGTCATCGGCGGCACCAGTGCCGTCGCACCGCTGTGGGCCGGGCTGATCGCTCGGATCAATCAAACCAGCGGAGCTCCCGCCGGGTATTTGAATCCCATGCTGTACAGCAAGCCGCAGGCACTGCGCGACATCATCAGCGGCAGCAACGGCGACTTCGAAGCCGCCCAAGGCTGGGATGCCTGCACCGGTCTCGGAACTCCGAACGGCGCAGCGTTGCCGGGCGCGATTTAAGGGGACAGGGCCGGGGGAATTCAGCCTGTTCGGCGCGTCGCGATCCGGCCGCACGCGCGATCGACGAGGATGAAAGATCCGACGATCCCCCGAGCGGTGAGGAGACCCGCTCTGCTTTCTGGTGCGGCGGCCCGCCCCGGGCGGCCCTACGCCGGTGGCGGCGGACCAAGCCCATCCACGGCACGTCTCGCGCCGGCAGGGCGACGAGGAACGCGCCGCCTGGCCGCCAATTCAGAAGCTCGCCGACAACTCGACACTGAAGTCCCCCACGGTCGGCTGACCCGGCTGTTCGTTCACACCTCCTCGCACCAGCAGGCTCACACCCGGCATGAGTGCAATCCCGCCGAAACACAGGCCCTCTTCCCGCGCCTGATACACGCGGCTGCCTTTGGCGATCGCTTCCGGGCCGAACGTGTAGTGCCCGAACACGCGCCACGCCAGCCGGTCACGCACGTAGTAGGCGCCGTTGCCCAACTCGCCTTGGGCGACGAATTGATTCTGTGCCATTGCGCCGAGCTGACTGGTGAGTTCGCCTTGCAGCGAGAAACGCAGGCGCGTTCCGCGATCCACATTGCCCGGATCATCGGGACTCAGCTCCGTATGTCCCACGCGCAACCCGGCGTACAGGCCCGCGTGATTGCTGCCGCCGCCCATCGGCCACTGATAGCCGATGGCCGGAGCATAGCCGTACGCCTCGGCGTGAATATCCGGCACGCCACCGTTGTAGCGGTATGTCAGCCGATCGAACCACTGCCGCATGACCCAACCCTCGCCCAACCTGCCTCGTCCCACCGGCACCAATGCACCGACATAGCTGTAGCTGCCAAGCGAGGATTGATCCGTGCCGGCCAAGAGCAGGTCATCGGCCGCCTGAGCCGCGGCCGCTGCGCCGAGCAGCAACATCGCGCACGCTGCGCGCTTCACGCCACGTCCCGACGCCGCTGGTCCACGAGGCTTGGGCCGATGAGGGCCCGTCCGACGCCCGTCAAACGGTAGGCGAACACGGTCGATTCGCCGTGCTGCAGCCCATCCGCCCGCTGCAACCGCACCATCTGCGGCGCCACGTCACTGCGTCGAAAACAGTCGAGCCGCAGAGCCTGAGCTTCCGGCAGCTGGGTGAAACTCAGCAACCAACCGCTCTGCGTCCGGTCGGTCTTCGAGAAGGACAACAACACCGCAAAGGTCTTGCCGCTCGTGGTGGTCAACTCGGCGGCGTTCCAGTGTGTGTCGAGGAATACCGGCCTGTGGGGTCCCGGTACCTGGTCCGGCATCAGCCGACTGAACGGCGTGTCGACCTGATCAGAGTAGCCATTGATCACCCATTGCAGGTCCGAGCCAAATAGGAAGCGATCGATGCGCTTCTGGTCACGGGGCGTCGCATTGAACACGCCGCCGAATGCTTTGAACTCGCCCGCTCGCTGACATTGTCGATCGTGCCGTGCACGCGCAGCCCTGCGAAGTTGAGTTCGGCCGGCAGCGGTACCGGGAAGCGGTACTGCGCGCGCTGCCGTCGCTGCACCACCAGCGTATGCCGTAGGACCCCCGCCGCCAGCCCGCAGTTGATGCCGGCCCACAGCACATTGGCCGCGACGCCGCTCATCGGCAGCGTGTGCGCATGACGGTAGAGAGCGATCCCGACGGGAACCGCGAGCAGGTTGCAGCACACCACCAGCCACTGCGGCATCGTGAAGCGGAGCAAGCGTCGGGCGCGCGACCTCTTGCGGGTAACCTCGAACCGGGCTTTCGGGAACAACCACGCGAGCGTCGCCCAGGCAAAAGCCGCGAAACGGGCCATGTTGTATTGCTCGATGTAGAGCGAACGGCCGTAACCGCGCCCGACCTCCTCGAACAACCAGAACGTGAGGAGATAGTACGGCACAAAGTGGAGCAGGAAGGCCGGCATCGCGGCCACCAGGGGCACGCATCCGGTGAGCAGCACCACGACGGGAGCGAAGTAGAACAAGCCCTTCTGCCAGCCGTCGAAGTAAGTGGCGACCGAAGCGAGGTAGTTGAGCCGCTGCGCCCAGCTCAGGCCGCGATTGAAGACGATGCCCTCGGTGCGCCACACATGCATGGCGCCCTGGCCCCAGCGCACGCGCTGCGTGATGAACGGTTCGATCGACTCGGGGGCAAGCCCGAAGGCAAGCGGCTCGGCGTGATAGACGGAGCGGAATCCGGCTGCGTGCAGGCGGATCGAGGTATGCAGGTCCTCGGTGATGGTGCCCGTCGCGAAGCCGCCGATGCGGTCGAGCGCACTGCGGCGGACGACCGCGCAGCTGCCGCAAAAGAACGCCGCATTCCAGCAATCCTTGCCGCGTTGGATGACGCGAAAGAACAGCGCCTGCTCCGTCCAGATTTCATGGGATGCGCCGGACCCGCGATGCTGGTACGAGTCCAGGTTGTAGTAATCCTGCGGCGTCTGTACGAAGGCAACCCGCGCGTCCTCGAAATACCCGAGCGTCTTCACGAGAAAATCACGCCGCGGTGCATGATCGGCGTCGAACACCACGATCAACTCGCCGCTGCTGTGCGCGAGAGCGTGGTTGAGATTGCCGGCCTTCGCATGCGCATTGTCAGTACGCGTCAAATACCCGCATCCGAGCTCGGCCGCCAGAGCTCGCATCGCCTCGCGGCGCCCGTCATCCAGAATCCAGGTGTGATGTCGATAGTCCATTGCCATTGCGGCCAGTACCGTCTTGCGTACCAGGTCGATCGGCTCGCTGTAAGTCGGGATGTACACATCGACGCTGAGCCCCAGGCGCGGCGGCGAGGCGCGGCGCTCCGAGAGACGCCAACACATGAATACGTGCATCAACGCAGTGATGAATCCAAACAGCTCCGCGCCGTAGATCAGCATCGAGAAAATCGGCGCGTGCGGATTGAAAGTGTGGAGCCGCCAGCCCAGATACCAGAGGCCGACCGCGACGAAACAGTACGTGAGTATGCGACGCGGCGTCTCGATCCTGCTCGAGGCGACGGGTGCCGTTGTCGTTTGAAAGCGCATGCCCAAACGATAAACGGATGCGGTCCGTCCAATCAGGCACGGGTCACAAATCGGCTAAGAGTGTCTTTGCTGCGTCGCAATTCTGTGACGCGCGTACGCCTCTCGGGAGCTGCGTAGCGCTGCCGGACGTACCATCCCATCCCATCAATGCGACTGCGCCTCCGGAGCGGCGTTCGAATAGCGCTTGGCCGAAGCCGTGTTGGCGCCCGACGCGCGCTTCGCCAGCTTCGCCTCGGCTGCGTTGATCTTGGCGGCGAGGCCGCGGGTATCCGGCGCCAGCGCAGCGGCGCGGCGGTAGTTGCGAATCGCGTCCGCCGGACGCTGCGCACGTTGCAGAGCATCCCCCAGAGAGACGAGCAGCGCAGGATTGCCGGGACTCCAACGAACGGCGTCGTAGCACGCGTCCAGATCCGCATGCGCACAGCGCGCGGCGGCGCGCTTGAGCGCCGCCGGCTCGGCCTGATCGGCGGAAGGCGATGCCGCCCCGCGCGGCCACGCCGCCGCAGACAGGAGCAGAAAGGCCAGACCCAAACACCGAGCGCCCGGCATCGATAGCTCATTCCGCCTGAAAACGCGCAAATTCATTTGTTGATCTCTCTGACCAGCCGGATCCCCACGCTGCTGGTCCGGTAACCCACCGCGAAGTGATTCCGGTAGTCGGCGCGTACATACGCCGGGGTCGTGAACCAGGAACCCCCGCGAAGCTCGCGCTCGGAGCAATTGCCGTCCGTGCGCGCCGCACCGTCGATCGGCGCCCCGTTGTAATCCGCATGCCAGCAGTCTTCAGTCCATTGAAGGACGTTGCCCAACATGTCGTTGAGACCGAATGAGTTGGCCTTGAACGAGCCCACGGGTGCCGTGTAGACGTAGCCATCATCACAGCCGAACACCGTCCACCCCGGGTACCGATGCGCCGCGCTTTCGTCGGCGAGGTTCGCGTTTGCGCACGCGCCCGATCCGTCCGGGTTCCACGGCTGGACGGCCTCGCTGCCGGCGCGCGCCGCATATTCCCATTCCGATGCGCTGGGCAGACGGTATTGATGTTTGGTTTCCGTCGACAGCCACCGCGCATACGCCTCCGCATCATTCCACGACGCACACGTGACGGGATGCGTTCCCGCTTGAGCGAATCCCGGGTTCTTCCAGTTGCTCTTCGGCCGGTGCCTCCACGTGCCGTCATACGTGTCGCACCCCTGCATGTCCCGCCCCGTGGCCGTGACGAATGCGTGGAATTCATCCACGGTGACGGCATTCGTCGACACGGCAAATGAACGCCCGATCATCACCCAGTGCTGCGGCTTTGCGAACGGTGCAGCTCCGCCCTCGGCACCCTGCTTGAATCGGCCCGCGGGCAGCACCGTCATGGCGGGGCAGGTTGGGCAGTCGCGGATCACCGTGCCTGCAGTTGGAACCGCCGGGGCCGAGGGTACCGGCATTGGCGCCGGTACCGGCGCGCGATGGACGGCGAACCAAGCAATCACGGCGAACACCAACACCCCGGCGCTCACCCCCATCCAAGGCCGGATCGCACCGGGTTTCCAAGCTGCACGGCGCCTGGGAGCCGAGACCTCCGCTACGGCGGGCCCGGCCGTCGACGTGCGATCCCCCACCGCGACCGAATCCCCGCTGCGAGTAGCACCCACGGTGACGGCATCCAGGCCGCGAGTATCACCCACCGTGACCGAATCTCGCCCGCGAGTATCGTCCACCGTGATGGCGTCTCGGCCGCGAGTTCCGTCAGTCAAGAAGGGTTGCTCGATGCCATGGTCGAGTTCGTCCAAGTCGATGGTGATCTCCTCGACCGTCAGTCCCGCCCCGACCGTGGCTGAGGGCTGAGACGGGGGAGGTGCCACGGGCTTTGCCGTTGAAAGGGCGGCCGACGCTGCCGCAGGAATCGACGTCCGAGCCGGCTCGGGAATCAGAGTTGTCGTCTGCGTCGGCGCCGACGGTCCGGCTGCTTCTGGGCTTCGGGTCGACGTGGACGCCGGAGGCGGACTCGACGCCGACGACGCCGGCACCGCAATCGGCTGTGTGGTACCGGTCCTGACGGGAAAACCTGAATCCGGTATCCACGGTCGAGTCGGCGGTGCCGCATCGCCCTTTTCCATGGCGGGATTTCGAATGGATGTCGACGCGGGCGACGATCCCGGCATGGTCGTCTGCGGAGGAACCGGTCTGGGATTTCTTGCTTTGTACGAAATCGGATTCGGCGGCAGTGATCCCGCGGCGGGCGCGGCGGCGAGCGCCCCCTCGGCCAAACTTCGCCTCGGTCCAATGACCGGAATCGGGCCCGGGATCGCCGTCGGCGCCGGACTTGGAGCCTTTGGAGTTGCCGTAGACTCATTCGGATGTCGGAAGGACATCATCGCAACGCCGGCCCTGGCTGCCGCGCGTTGAGTCCGCTCCAAAAGCCGAGCCATTGCCGGGGACCGGGTCGGCGGCGTGAGCATTGAATCCGGAATTCGACCAGCCGCGGCAACAGGCTCTGCATTCAGCGCCTCGTCGGGCTCTGCCAGCACCCCAGCCCGCGCCATCGCGTCATTGAGAACGCCGACGACCTCCGCATACGCGCTCTCCGACAGCGGTTCGATCAATTTGCGCCGCCGCAGTATCTCCAGCAGCGCCCCCGGCGATGCGCCCGTAACGAGCAGCAGCCGCTGCAGCTCCGCCAGAACATCGGCGTCGGTGAAATCACGCGTCTCGATGGCGTTCACGACCTTCTCGAACACCGAAGCGAGCGCTACGGGCGTAGTCTTGGCTGTATCTTCAGCCTGCTCGACAGGCGGTGCCGTTGCAGCAGACGATGCGGCTGCGGCTGACGATGCGGCTGCGGCTGACGGTCCCGTCGAGTCGGGCGGTGTCGGCGCGGGTATTGAATCCGGGGTTTGATTGGGCGCGGCACCTGGGTCTGAGTTCTTCGCTTCGTCGGGTACGGCTAATTGCGCCGCCGCCCGCTCTATCGCGTCATTCAGAACCCCGTGCACTTTCGCATGCAGGTCCTCCGGCAGAGGTTCGTTCAGCTCCTCGCGCCGTAGGATTTCCAGCAGCTCCGTGGGCGATGCGCCGGCAGCGAGCAGTCGCTTCAAGTGCGCGAGAACGTCAGCGTAAGTGAAGCCGCCTGTCTCATAGGCGCGCAAGACCTTATTGAACACCACGGCCGGGGAGGCGCTTTTAGTGCGCATTCGGGTAGTTCACCGGCAAGCCAAAACCAGGGGGTTGGCCGCTTCGCTCGACTACCCTTGGAAGCGGACTTCAGGCTTGTAAATCGTACAAATTACCGCATCCGGACGGACCAACGATATGTCACATCGGCTCGGCGTCAACTGCAAGGGATCGCCGGCGTCGGGCTCAATTCAACTCGTCCTCGGGCAAGGGCAAGCGGGCGTCGACGATCTTGTCGCCACGGAACAGGAACGTGTAGGTCTTGAATCCAACCTGGCGATCGCTGGAACGGCCGGACCCGCGGCCGGTGAAGTGCCTCAGTGCACGCAGAATGTGCGAGGGCCCAGCGCCGACGCACCAGGATGACCTGCGTACGATAGTTGTTTACAGAGCCGTCTCGCCGCTGTTACAAAAGGCGCGCTGATATTCGATCATATTCCCGAACCCGAGCGCAACATGACGTTGCGGCAGGTGGACCTGTTTTGGGTGGCGAACAGCGTGAACCTGTTTTCCTTTGCGATCGGTGCGCTCGCCATCGCGCAGGGCTTGAGTCTATGGATGGCTCTCGCCGCCTGCGTCGTCGGCAGCTTGGCCTATGTGTACGTTTCATGTGGCTCCATTCTGTCGGTGCGCGCCGGATTACCCTTGAGCACTCTGACGCGCGCGGCATTCGGCATGCGCGGCAATCTGCCCAATTCCCTGTTGTCATGGGTGGCTTCGGTGGCCTTCGAGGTCATCAACATCATCTTCGGCGTCGAAGCGCTGCTGGCGCTGTTCCAACTACTCGGCTGGACCGATCCCGGCGCCGCCGGCAAACTATTGGCGGTGTTGCTGCAGCTCGTGCTGTGCGGCGGCATCGCCGTGCTGGGTCACGCAACCATGATCTGGTGCCAGCGCGTCTTCGCCGTGTTGGTCAGCGTGGCGCTGATCGTCGTGATCGGGGTGATCGTCGGGAACCACGAATTCACGCTCGCTTCGACACCGCACGTGCTGCTGTCGCCCGGCGCAACGGTTGCGGCATTCCTGACCGCCTGCGCCGCCATTGCGTCGAATCCCCTCTCCTTCTTGTTCAATGGTCCTGATTGGGTCCGCTATCTACCATCGGCCACGCCGGGACGTTCGGTGCTCAAGCACGTGTTCTGGGCCAGCTATCTGCCGTCCCTGGCACTGACTGCGATGGGTGCGATCTGTGCCACGCTTGGCGACATGTCGGATCCGGTGGCGGGCCTCAAGCCCTTCATTCCGAGCTGGCTGTTCATCGTCTATATCTTTGCCGTCATCGGCGGCTCGCTTGCCAACAACATCCCCACCTACTACTCGTCGGGTTTGGCCCTGCAGGCCATCGGCCTCAAGCTGCACCGCAATGTCGCGACCGGCCTGGACGTCGTCGTCTCGACGGCGATGGCACTCTATATATTGTTCGTGCAGGACTTCTCCACGGCGCTCAACGATTTCATTGCGCTGCTGGTCGTCTGGGTGGGGCCTTACGGCGGCGTATGGATCTGCGACGGGTACCTGCGCCGTGGGAAATTTGATTTCCACGCCATCCACGCCAAGGACGGCCCGGCCGGCCGCTACTGGGGATGGCGCGGCATCAACCTGCCGGGCGGCATCGCCTTGTTGGCCGGCATGATCGCGGCCGCGCTGACCATGAAGTCATCGCTGTACACCGGCCCGATCGCGGCCGCGCTCGGCGGCACTGACATTAGTTGGATGGTGGGATTGCCCGCCTCCGCCCTGATCTACGCCGGTCTGACCCAGTTCAATGAACGCCGCGCCCACGCCCTCGGGCTGGTGACGGACTGAGGATGGAACCGAAAAGCGCTCTTCCTTCCGCGCTGCACACTCTGCGGGCGACACCGGCCACGGTTCACTGGGGTTACTTTGATGCATCCTTGGCGCCCGCGTTGCGGGTCAAGAGCGGCGATCTCGTCCAGGCAGAGGCCATCACCTCGCATGCCGGGGATGATCCGGACCTGATGTTCGATCCGGCCATCGAAACCCTGTTCCGCGATATTCCGCCCGCCGACCGCCATCCCGGTCCCCACATCATGACCGGCCCGATCTTTGTCGAGGGCGTGCGCGCCGGCGACATGCTGGAAGTGCGGTACTTGAGCATGACTCCGCGCTGCCGATACGGCTCCAACCTGGCAGCTCACTGGGGCTATCTCTACGGCGAACTCGGCAGCAAGGAGCGGGTGACGATTTACAAGATCGACGACAACGGCAACACCGCCGAGGCGCTGTACGCCTATGACTACCCGCGCAAATACACGGTTCCCGGCGCCATCAACCGCTGCCCACAATGCGATCGACAACCGGCGCTGACGGGCGTGCGCATTCCCATACGGCCGCATCTCGGCGTGGCCGGCGTCACGCCCGACCAGTCCGGCCGAATCAGCAGCGTCCCGCCCGGCAACCATGGCGGCAATATCGACAACTGGCGTATCGGTGCGGGTACCACGATGTACTATCGGGCGCAGGTGGACGGCGCCATGTTCTCGATCGGCGATCCGCATATTTCGCAGGGCGACGGCGAGATCTCCGGCACGGCGATCGAATCATCGCTCGACGTGCTGTTTCAGGTCATCGTGCGCCGCGACTTCACCTTTCCCTCGCCGCTGCTCGAAGCGCCCGATTGTTGGATCGTGCATGGATTCGACCCGGATCTGAACGTCGCCATGCGCGAGGCCGCCTGCAACATGCTGTTGCTGTTGACCGAACGACAGCGGCTGTCGAAGGACGATGCGTATTCCTTGATGAGCGTGGCCGCCGACTTTGGCGTCACGCAAGTGGTCGATGGACGGCAAGGAATCCACGTGCGCATGCCCCGGGGCATTTTCCCGGCGGTGGAAGTCGATTTCATCGCGCGCCGGTCCGCACCCGCTCGCGGCACTTGAACATGCACGCCGGCGTTGCCGCGCCGTTGCACTGAGGCTCATCGATCAAATCCTTGACCCGGCTTCTCGGCACTCAAGATGGCCATGAACGCCGCGTTGGCGCGATCGATGACCCGTGCAAACTCATCGTGCAGCAGCGGCGACATGCGCAGCAGCCGGGAGCGGCCGTCCGCCGGATTGTCGACCT
>WNFQ01000105.1_pt1 | contig 45436 bp, 72 predicted proteins | sample 5400171 | NCBI WGS metagenome assembly WNFQ01 (sample SAMN13153356, study PRJNA577476) | soil metagenome | isolation source: 20 cm soil under Madrone tree | place: USA:California | collected 2016-06-14
AGCATGCGGGTAGCGATACTCCTCACCCTTGAGGTCCACGAGGGAATGCAGACCCTCGACGACGTCTTTGATGGTGATCTCGATCATGTCCACTCCCTTGACGTGCCAGGCGCCCCTTACGGGCGCCCGAGTAGGTGCTCAGGACTCGAACCTGAGTGTCTGCCTGTCACCCATCCTGCTAGTAGCCCTGAGTCTCTACGTACTCGAAGGCCATCCATGCCACCTGGTTGTGCGTTTTACGCACCCCTGTGGTGATAATGTCGTCGAAGATGATGTTGGCGGAGTGGGAGACAGAGACTCTCCAATCGCCCTCGTAGGCCTGGCCTACAGTGCCACCACCAACCTTGTCGGTCCTGATGACGTGCTCACCATACATGTGCGTGGTCTCACTCATCGTCACTCCAGTTGCTACCGATGAAGAACAGCAGGACTACCAAGAAGCCTATGATGGCTGAGTTGGTACTCACGGGTTCTTCACGGCAACGAGGACGCTGAGAGTGTTCTCGGCGTCCGTGCTGTATACCTTGTAGCGGTCGGCCGTAACGGCCGAGCCTACCAGGCGGAGAGAGAGCAGGAGCTTGTCCAGCTTCTCGTCAAACGGGTCGCCCTCGTCAGACACCAGATCGGTCACCTCTCGCAAGGTGGCTTTGGTGTTCCTGCCGATCAGCTCACCGTCGATGATTACATAGACCGTGTACGTTTCCATGTTGATCCTTCCTGCGGAGCCAGTTGGGTGCACCTGCCTGTGGCAGCACACGTGCACCCTCAAGCTCTTACAGGGAATTTGGACTACCTAGCTCGCGTTGACCGTCAAGGACAAGTCTACGAGCAGCCCCGCAAGGGCTGCGCTCACACTGTCGGCATCAACCGCGACAGCTAGGTGACTCTCTATTCAGTTCTCAAGGATCTTGCTTCCAGGTGCTACCTCAGCCTCTTCGAGACTCTGCGCTCACCTGCTCCTCCACCTATCCAACCGTGTGGCTGGCCTTCCGGCTGAGGAGGACTATCCAGGACTCTTGCGAGTCTGTCAAGCCCCTCTTTTCTTGCTGTCTGCGCCTCCCCCTTCGTGGCGGGTTGTGCTGACAGGTAGAACAATCCTCTTCCGGTGCCCACCTGTCAACACCCAACCTAAAGAATCTTGGGGTGTGCAGGTGAGGGGCTGTGTGCTGTGGTGCTGGCGGGGAGAGAGCAGGGCTACTGCTGCCCACCATGAGGGTGCATGCGTGCACGTGCACGCGCGTGTATGACCTGCGATGTGGAGGCAGGGTGCATAGTCCACCCCCACAATCCAAGGCGATTGAGCAATATGTCCAACTAATCGCAGCTAGCAGGACCATATGTCCTACATATTGCAGCCTAGCCATACCATGTGTACACATGTGCAGCACGCCGCTCAGATGAGCAGCCCAGCGCAGCCCACATCACCATGATCTACCCACAGCTACCCAAGTCGGACACAGTGTGACATCTCATGAGGCGGCAGGACATGTCGGACCCGGGGGTTTTAACTGGGAGCGGACACTGTGTGTGTGAGACCCCATATAAATTTGCCATAGAATTGCCAGGTACAAGTTCTACCCAGAGTGACCATGACACACCACTTCCATCACTCTCCGTAGATAGTTGGTAAAGAGTAGGTAACGTTGCTTGCGCGCAAGGACGAGATAGACCCCGTACTGTATATGAGTAGAAAAACTTACCATGGGCGCCTACAACCACACAGGCTCACAGCCAACTGCACCCGTCAGACCAGACCCCCTCCGGGGGCTGGTCGTGCACACGGTCTGCTATATCAACCCACTGCAAGTTTCCTTAACTGTCCTCTTACGCGGAATCTCTCCCCGCTGAGTACCAGGGCCTAGCGGCCCTGGAGCTTATAGGCACCCATGGCAAACAGGAGAGTCAACGGAGGTACAGCAAGTGGCCACTGTCTACCTGGACGACGACGGGAACGTTGTCGAAGCCAAGAAGATCCAGCGTAAGCGGGGTCGGAAGGCCAACCGAACGGTGCAGGAGAAGAAGGACACCATCCTGAGGTACATGAAGGATGGTATCTCGGTGGCTGAGGCTTGCAGGGATCTGGACATCACCAAGCAGACCGTTCAGTACTACAAGACGTCGGACAAGAGCTTCCGCGTCGTGTATGAGCGGTACCGTCTGATGAGGACCGCCGGTGCTCTGGCTGCTACCACAGAGGTTCCCGACTTCCCCGAGTTCTGCATGGAGTACTTGGACACCCAGTTGTTCAACCATCAGCTTCAGTGGTATGACGTCCTGGAGGGACGTCCTCCTCGCAACCTCCACGAGGTACAGGTGTTCCACCAGGGTGACCCTGGCATGATCATAGTGAACACCCCTCCGGAGCATGCGAAGTCCACCACTATCACGGTGAACTACACCACGTGGAGGATCTGTCAGGATCCGAACGTGCGTATCATCATCGTCTCTCAGACTCAGGAGATGGCCAAGCGGTTCCTCAGGGCGATCAAAGACAGGTTGGCTGGAGCCAACCCTTCCTACAAGAAGCTGCAAGCAGACTTCGCCCCCGACGGTGGCTTCGATGCGAACTCCGCGTCGTGGACTGCTGACTCTATCTATGTGAACGCGGAAGCCCGAGACTCCGGCGAGGCGACGCCTACCGTGCAGGCTCTGGGTATGAACGGTCAGATCTACGGTAACCGTGCTGACCTCATCATCCTCGACGATACCGTGACAGGAAAGAACGCTCATGAGTTCGAGAAGCAGATCGACTGGATCCAGCGAGAGGTCATCAACCGACTCACCTATCCAGGAGGAACTCTCCTACTGGTCGGTACGCGGCTTGCTCCGGTTGAGCTATATTCTGAGATTCAGAAGCCCGAATGGTACGGGCAGGATGAGCAGTCACCTTGGACCTACCTCACGCAGCCTGCTGTACTTGAGTTTGCCGAGTCTCCAGACGACTGGACTGTTCTCGCACCCGTCACCAACCGGCCACCAGTTTCGCTTGGAACAAGAAAGCTGGTGGAAGCAAGGCCGGACGGACTCTACCCCTGGCACTCAGGCAAGGCGCTCGCCCGAAGGCGAGCGACCTCCAGTCCGCAGAACTGGAAGATGGTCTACCAGCAGGAGCAGGTCGTAGAGGATGCTATATTTCCCTCAAACAAAGTGGCCGCAAGTATCGACGGCATGCGAGCAGCCGGGCTCATGTCCTCAGGGGCACCCGGTCACCGTCCACACGGAATGGACGGCCTCTATGTCGTGGGTGGGTTCGACCCTGCCATCACTGGCCATGCAGCCGCCCTCGTCCTTGGCGTGGATCGTATGTCCGGAATGCGATATGTTCTGGACGTCTGGACCGCTCCAAATCAGAAGCCAGACGACCTCTTCAACAAGCTGAAAGACTGGACCGTCAAGTACCACATGCACGAGTGGGTCATCGAGAAGAACGCGATGAACCTGATGGTCACCCAGAACCGCGACCTCCGCAACTTCCTTGGCTCTAGAGGTACCGTGCTCAAAGAGCACTTCACCGGAGCCAACAAGAACGACATCGACTTCGGCGTTGCCTCTATGGCGATGCTCTTCGATGGTGCGCTGGAGGACCGGGGCCTCATCAGGCTTCCCTCTCGTGCGCAGAACGAGGGCATCAAAGCCCTCGTCGAACAGCTCGTCACATGGTTTCCCCAGTCCAAGGCCAAGCAGGACACGGTCATGGCGCTGTGGTTTGCAGAGACTAGAGCACGTGAACTCGTGAACGACATCGAGTCCGTGTTCCACCTTAGCAACGAGTACCAGTCCCCTCGGGACAAAGAGAAGCAGACGACGATCGACCTCGACTATCTGAGCCAGACCTCGATGTATGGCGGCTCAGGAGAATGGTGGAACTAATGGCTAAATTCTCGGGTGCCGTATGGCACTCCGTCCGTAACTACACCAAGGGAGGTCAGGATCAGGTTCTCGGCGTTGTTGTGCACATCATGGACGGGACCCTAGAGGGGTCCCAGTCGTGGTTCAACAACCCGGCAGCCAACGCGTCTTCTCACTTTGGTACAGGAAAGGATGGTCAGCTTCGACAGTGGGTTGATACCGCAGACCGCGCTTGGGCGCAGGCTGCTGGTAACCGCACCTATCTCTCGGTCGAGAACGAAGGCCGAGGCGGAGACTCGCTGACCAAGGCGCAGATCACTGCGAACGCTAAGGTCCTCGCGTGGGCGCACACCAAGTACGGTGTGCCGCTTGTGCTCGCTAACAAGGTTGGCGATAAGGGTCTTGCTTACCATGCTCTTGGTGGTGCGGCGTGGGGCGGGCATACCTCCTGTCCTGGTTCGCACGTGGTGGCTCAGCTCCCGCTGATCGTGGCGGAGGCGAAGGCTATCCTTCAGATCAAGGACACTCCAGCTAAGCCTACCGTCCCCGCCCCGAAGCCTATCCCGCATTACGCGCCCTTCCCGGGCGACAAGTACTTCTTCTACGGCCGCACCTCGAAGCTGGTAACCGAGGTCGGCAAGGCTCTTGTCCGGGCTGGCTACAAGGGTTACAAGGTTGGGCCTGGCCCGATCTTCGGTCCCGGCGACCGCAAGGGCGTCGCCTGGTTCCAGCGTCAGCATGCTGAACTTGCTGGTGCAGCCGACGGGCATTTCGGTCCCAAGACGTGGGCGCTACTCAAGGTAGCGCCTCCGAAGTGATCTAAGGAGGTAACATGGCGTCGCTCGAAAGCATCTATAGCCGCGTCGAAGCACTACGCCGTGCAGCCTCGGATCGTGACCAGAGGCACCGAGACGTCCACGACGTCCGGTCAGGTGACATCGATACCGTCATCCCGGGCTCTATGCCCGAAGCCTGGCCGAAGCCGATCGTTGCAAACCTGATCGACACAAGCGCTCGTGACCTTGCTGAGGTTATGGGCACCATGCCTTCTGTGAACAGTACCACCGGAATCCTGACGACCGACAAGGCTCGGAAGTTCGGTGGCAAGAAGACCAAGATTGCGAACTACTACCTTCAGTCGTCCGGCCTTACGGCCGGACAGCAGGTGGAACTCGCAGACCACTACACCACCTACGGTATGGCGATCTACGTCATCGAGCCGGACTTCGAGGAGAAGCGTCCTCACATCCGGGTTGAGAATCCTATGGGCGTGTATCCGGAGACCGATATGTTCGGCCGCCTCAAGAGCTACTCCAAGGTGTGGCGCGAAGAGGCTATCCACCTGGTCTCCAAGTTCCCCTTCCTCCTCCGCGTTCTACAGCACAACGCTGTAGGCCAGGAGGACATGGGTTGGGCTGAGCGTGAGATCGAAGTCGTCAAGTATGTAGATGCCGACACGATCGTGCTCTACCTTCCGAACCACGGCAACCGCCTGGTCGACCAGATGCCTAACCCTATGGGTAAGGTGTTCGTGGCGATAGGCAACCGGCCCGGCTTCGATAACGAGACTCGCGGCGCCTACGATGACGCTATCTGGGTCCAGCTCGCTAAGGCTCGCATGGCCCTCCTGGGTCTTGAGGCTACAGAGAAGACGGTGCGTGCTCCTCTCGCGGTTCCCCGCGATGTGCAGAAGATGACGTTCGGCGACGACGCCGTTATCCGCACAGACAGCCCCGACAAGATCCGTCGCGTTGGCATCGACGTACCGCAAGCCGCATTCCAAGAGGGGCAGGTTCTAGAGCAGGAGCTGCGTACAGGCACGAGAAGCCCTGAGGTACGCTCCGGCAACCTGGATGCCTCTATCATCACCGGCAAGGGCGTACAGGCCCTTATGGGTGGCTTCAACACGGTCGTGACCACAGGCCAGACCGTGATCGGTGAGACTCTCAGGCACGCTATCATGCTGGCCTACGAGATGGACGAGAAGCTCTGGCCTACAGAAAAGAAGACGATCCGTGGAACTGCCCAGGGAACACCATTCGAAGAGTCCTATATACCGGGTAAGGACATCGCCGGTAACTACACGGTGGATGTCACCTACGGGTTCGCTGCTGGTCAAGATCCCGCCAGAGCAATCGTGGGTCTGCTCCAACTGCGGGGCGACCAGCTCATCTCTAGAGACTTTTTCCAGCGTCAGTTGCCCATGGGAATCGACGTAGTCCAGATGCAGACGCAGATCGACAACGAACAGTTCACCGACGCACTCAAGCAAGGGATGATGGCTTACGCTCAGGCCATCCCCCAGATGGCCCTACAGGGCCAGACTGATCCCGTAGACGCTCTCTCCAAGATAGCCAAGCTGATCGAACTCAGGGAGAAGGGAGAGCCTGTACACGATGCGGTTCTCAAGATCTTCACCCCGAAGGAAGCGCCTGCGGGTGCGGAACAGAATCCGCTTGCTGCTGCTATGGGTCAGGGTGGCCCGGGACCTCAGGGTGCTGGACCAGGCGGACCACCCGGCGGCCCTCCTGGAGGCGGTGGACCGAATGCGCAAGTAGGCGGTATGGACATGCAGCGCCTGCTTGCTGGACTTACGTCCAGCGGACAGGCTACAGCCTCGGTCCAGACCAGACGACAAAGCCCGATAGCTTAAGAGGTGACATGGACGCTAACGTAGGGTGGGGCGTTGTGTTCGCGGCTGGTGCCGCATACGAGACGTACGGGATCTTCAACAAGAAGTCCGGAGACACGTTGTCTGAAAGATTCCGTGCTTGGTTCCACACCAACACAAAGACAGGCAAGGCGGTCTTCACCGTATCTTGGCTCGCCTTCTCCGCCTGGTTTCTCATTCACATCATAGGAGGATAGATGACCGTCTCTGGTAGCACTTCATACCACCAGGTCAACTCGTCCAGCGGGCATGAAGGCGACCTCAATGGCGCACTCTTCGCTGGAGACCACAGCCCCGAGGGAGTCTTCAATTCCCTCAAGGGCAGCGCGCTCACTCCCCCGGAGCTGAGCTTCACCGTTCAGGATGTCAACTACAACGATGGCCGTGTTGATTCTCAGCACGAGGTCGTCGGTTCTGGTGAGGCCTGGATCGGTCACGGTCCGGTTGAGTCTGGCACGTTCGACCCGCAGCAGGTTGTTCGGGGCACCGACAAGCACATGCCGAAGTAAGGTTGAGGAGGCTCCATGACGACTCCAAGCGGTCCGGGTAAGTTCTCTGCGAGGACCGACAAGGCTGTAGGAGAGGCGAACCGGAGCCTCCCCAATGCTGACTACGGTGAGCAGGCTACGTACCAGGCAGACCAGCAGGGCATGCAGTCGCAGGCGCCTAGCTCGCCTGCTCCCGACTTCAGCTCTATGTTCGGTGCGCCCGGCAACAACGTAACCGGTCTTGGTGCAGACACCACGATGCCGGATACTCCGGTAACCGATGGTGCTGCTAGCGGTGCTGGAGCAGGGCCTGAGGCCCTGTCCTCTACGCAGCCCAATGACCAGATCAGCAAGATGAAGGCTTACCTCCCCGCCCTTGAGTACATGGCGGACAACGGTAACTCTGACGCTGCCCGCAACCTTGTGAGGCAGATTCAAGCTATGACTATGTGAGGTGACTGATGAGCAAGTGGTGGGACACCAACATGGCGGATGCGGGACAGGCTCTCTACTCTGACCCCAACCTCGCAGTGACCGCTGCTACGGTTCCTCAGAACCTCACCTCATCGCAGACTCAGTACAAGACTGACGCAGACTACGCCCGTTCCGACAAGGGTGGCTTCATGGGAGCCGTTGCGGGCGTCTTGGGTACCGCCGACTCCTGGCTGTCGAACATCCCTGGTTGGGGCATCGCCAAGCAGTCGGTCTCGTACCCTATCGACAAGGCCGCTACCGGCATGCGGTGGGCATACTCCAACGTGATCTCGCAGCCTATCTCTACCCTGCTCCTCCAGTCTGCCCGGTATGACATCAACGGCGACCTGTCGGGGTGGGGAGAGTCGTGGCACCAGGCTGAGCACATCTCGCCTGGCCAGGCGTTCATGAACTACGAGAACACCGCAGAGGCGAGCGGTCAAGGGACCGCTCTCTCAAGCGTGTGGGGTGATGCGGGCCAGAACCTTTCTCCTCACGAGAAGGCCATGGTCAAGCAGAACGTCAACCGCTTCATCTACGACAAGAACTATTGGCAGGACAAGAGTAGCTGGAAGTACAACGTCGGCTCTGGTTCGCTGGACTTCATGTTCAACGTGATCGACCCGGCTACCGGGGCTATCGTCGGTGGTACCGCCAAGACGGTTAAGGCCGCTCGTTCTGTCCAGCTTGTTGCTCAGGATGCCAAGTACGCTGCCGCCGTTCCTGGTGCAGCAGGTGTGGCCCGCACACGCGGGCCTATCATCGACCTGGTGGCTAAGCAGCAGACGCCTGAGCAGGTTGCCAACACGCCTTCTATGCAGAAGGCTTTCGACTGGATGAAGCAGGATGGGCGGACGACCGAGGAGATTGCCAACCACCCCATGTGGGGTCGAGGTCGTCGTATCAACCCGGCTCGCTATGACATCGCCAAGCTGGCCAAGGATACTCCTCGTGACAACATGGAGCAGCTCTGGAGGTTCACCGCCGGTGACTCCAATGCAGCCTCAGACCTGGCTAAGACCGCGCCTGACGTCCTGAAGAAGGTCGGACAGGCTATGGACAACCGAGTGCTCCTTGAGGGCACACGGATGAACCTGTCCATGATCTCTCACTTCAAGGCCAACTACGAGGCTGACGCTGCCGCTGGAGAGCTTGCTGGCAAGACGCCCGGTACTACTGCGGCTCCTACGCATGATGCCAACCTGCTTCTCGAACCTCCGTATCCGAGGCCTGCGACTCCGGGCCCTCGGCAGGATGGGTGGGACAAGACGTGGGGCAAGCTGGCTCAGCAGTCTGCTATCAACCGCACTGCTGCTGCCGACATCCATGCCGCTACCCCGCTACACATGACCAACCCTGCTGAGCAGACCACTCTCGCTGACGGCCTGAAGGCCGAGCAGTGGAAGGTTGGGAAGCTTCAGACGCTGGACTCCGACTACGATGAGCTGATCAACAACGAGAAGTACCTCGGCTCGGTGCTGGGTCAGATGGACAACTGGACTCCCGCTGCATCACCTCTGTTCGGTGCGGTCAACAAGGCGTACCGGATGGGTGCTCTTGGTCTGCGCAACACGGAGAGCGCCGCAGAGCGCGCTACCATCCTGAGCGCTGGCAAGAAGGCCAAGCCTCAGGGCAGCAACTTCCTGATGACCACGGTCAAGCGTGGCATGGGTGCACCGATGACTATCGTCCACAACTTCGGAGACCGAACCCCGCAAGGGTTCGTCGACCACAACGCCGATGACGCCCGTGATCGGGTGTTCGACATGCTCAAGCAGGTTAAGGGGATGAACCCTGAAGACCGTCTTGGGCTGATCGAGATCTACAACTCGGGCAGCAACAAGGTCGAACGCTCTCAGGCTCTGGACAGGATCCATGATGCGGTGATGAACCACATCCTGGTGAACGAGAACAAGCTGCACCCCGACATCGCTGACGTCTTGAAGGGCGCCATCAAGGATGGCATCTCCTCTAAGATTCAGGAGCTGACGGGTAAGGCTCCCCTTGGGGGAGCCCAGCGCTTCGGCCCTGCCGCTACATCACCTGACGACATCGCCAAGCTGACGGGTCAGTCGGTGGACAATCTGGCAGAGAACGCGACACCCGTCCGATCCGACAGGGTGATCAGTCAAGAGGATGGTCACGGCCTGGTGATCTCACCTATGGCTCAGACGCAGCTCTCTTCGAACGATATCCTCTTCCCCGTTCAGGAGATCAACCGTCTGGTCAAGCGCTCCTCGGGATCCTTCCAGGGATTCCGTGGTGGCACCGGTGAGGCGAAGGACTGGGTCGTCAAGCGCATGGATGGGTTCGACAACCTGTGGAAGGCTGCTACGCTCCTGCGTCCCGGCTTCATTCCCCGCATGGTGTCTGACGAAGTCCTGGCCCGGATGTTCAAGTTCGGTGGCATGGCTACCCTGCTGGACACCGGCAAGGGCATGGGTCACTTTCTGTCCAACAGATCTCGCCAGGTTGGTGCGATCGTCGGTAAGGGATCCTACGTCCCATCCACCGGCAAGGGCATCGCTTCCAACCGAGCCATCGTCTCTCTGGACGACCCTGGTTTGATCGCCAAGGCTGAAGCCCGAGGGCTGAAGACATCTCGCATCCAGGTACCTCCGACTCTTCGCATGGCCTACGGTCGTATCACCGACGAGAAGGCTGCGCAGGCTGAGACTCAGGCCGAGCTTGCCTCTGCACTCAAGAAGGAAGATGCTGACCCTGGCTACATAGCCGCCCTTAGGGGGCGGCTGGATGACCATCAGAACGTGGTAGACGAATACCACGACTACGTTGGTGAGATCCTCCGCAAGGCGGAGGTCTCCAAGGGTGTGCGTCTCGGCGATGGTGACTTCAAGTACAAGATCGGAGCTACCACCTACAGGGTTCCTCAGGCGTTCAGCGCCGAGTGGGAGAACCCGGTGCCTCGCGATCAGATCAGCTCTGAGAACGCCTGGAAGAATCTCTTCACCCGTGGAGAGATGATCGACAGGCAGAGGTTCTGGTCTCACGCCGAGAAGACTGGTGCTTACAAGCTCATCACCCCCGACGATCCTGGCCACATGAACTCGTGGCTGGATGCGGTGAACAAGCAGATCCGACAGGATCCCTTCCACCGTATGATCGCAGGCGGGATGGACGACAAGGCTGCGCTCAACTGGATGAACAAGACTTCCGACGGCCGCAAGTACATGCAGCAGATGGGAACCTGGAACCAGAACAAGCCGCAGTTCGCTCGCAACGTACGCTTTATGATCGACAAGTATCTCGGGGACGATGTTCTCAAGTCGAAGATCTCCAACAACGAGATGGTCACCGAAGCAGACCTGCGTGCAGCGTTCACCAAGGATGAGTTCCCCACCGTTCACGGTGAGGAGATCAAGCAGCACAGCTCGCTGAAGGTTCACGAGACCGCGAACCGCTGGCTGGACAACCAGACCGAGAAGGCTTGGAAGCAGATGGCGGACGTCCCTGCGGACGTCCTCTCCAGGCACCCTGTCTTCTTGCAGCTTCACCAGACGGAGATGGAAAACCTGATCCGTCAGCAGTACCACTACAAGATGCAGAACTTCGGCACCGACTCCATCACTCCTCGCGAGTGGGAGCAGATGAACCAGAAGGCTGCTGGTCGAGCCAAGAAGCAGATGAGTCAGATCGTTTACGATCCGACCAACACTGTAGGCTCGCAAGGGCTGCGGTTTGTCTACCCGTTCTTCAAGCCGTTCATCGACGGCGTGGACAGGTGGGCTGGCCTGGTGGCCGAACGTCCGGAGCAGCTCAGCAAGCTGAGCAAGATCTACAATGCTCCGGTTGCGGCTAACCTGGTTACCGACGCAGAGGGCAACCACATCGGAACTGACGGGTACGCTACTGTCACCCGTATGGATCCGACTACCGGCAAGCCTGTCACCGAGAAGAAGTTCGTTCCTCTCAAGGACAGGGTGCTGCACCTCAAGGCCCCCTGGGCTAAGCCTGGCGGTAAGGAGTACGGCGCTATTCGCATGGCGTCGCTCAACACCATCCTTCCTGGTGACCCTTGGTTCGATCCGGGCTCTGGCCCGATCGTTCAGGTTGCTGGTAACCAGCTAGCCAAGACGTCGCCCGCTATGGGCGACTTCCTTCAGTGGTCCAAGATTCTGCCTTACGGTCCGTCTGACAGTACGATCGATCTGTTCACCCCGAAGTACATGGCGGACGCGTACAACGCGTTCGTCGGCAAGGACGTGAACAACGAGAAGTACCAGCAGGCGGTTCTCGACATCTACAACATGAAGACTGCTCAGTACTACGACCAGCTCAAGGCGGGCGGGCATGCCAAGCCTCCGACCATGGACGGCATCCAGAAGGAAGCTAAGAACTTCCTCTGGTTGCAGACCCTGACGGACTGGCTGTCCCCTGTGAGCGTTAAGAACACGCCGATGACCGGAACCAAGTACCAGTTCTTCGTGGACCAGTACAAGGCCCTACAGGCCGCCGACCCGCTCAATGCCAAGGATCAGTTCCTCTCTATGTTCGGTGAGGACTATGCTGGCTTCACCGCCTCGCTCACTAAGAGTATGGGTATAGCAGCTTCGATCCCCGCCGATAAGCAGATGGAGAAGTACCGGGACCTCATAGCTGAGGATCCCGACATGGCTCCCCTGGTTGTTGGTGATGTGTACAACGGTGGCGCCTTCTCCAACTCTGTCTATCTCAAGCAGATGAACGATGAGATCGGCGGACAGCGTGTACGTCGCAGGCTTACTGCCGAGGAGGCTATCGCCGACTCGCGTACACAAGAAGGCTGGAGTCAGTACATGAAGACGACGACAGCTCTTGATGCTGAACTGATCAGGGCTGGCTTCACTTCGTACACGCAGAACGGTGCTCAGGTATTCCAGCAGGCCAAGCAGAACCTGGTGAACAACCTTGCGGCACAGAACCCCGGGTGGGCTAAGGCGTTCGGGACTACGGACCGAAACGCTATCCCTAACAGGATTCAGTTCATGGAGAAGATGGTGACCGACCCTCGGGTCATGAACGATCCGCTCCGCAAGGATGCTCAGGTCCTCAAGGACTACTTGGTCATCCGCAACCAGTTCAAGCAGATGCTCGGCCAACGAGGACTCCAGCAACTCTCTTACGACCAGGCTGGCAACCCCTCTGGCCAAGCTGCCGACATGGGTTACGCGTGGCGTCAGTACCAGATGTACTTCAAGAACAACTCTGTACAGTTCGCTAAGGTGTTCAACCGATACCTCAGCAACGACGATCTCCAGTAGGGAGGCAGGATGGCACTCCGCATGGACACAGGCGGAGGCGGTGGAGCTGGGGGCACTTACGGTGCCCCTACTACCAGCGGCTCTGGTTCCTCCAGCTCGGGCAGTTCAAACAACCCGCTCGCCCTCACTGGAATGACTCCTCAGCAGTTGGCTGCTGGCACGATGTCGAGCGGGCTCTCGAATACAGGGCCCACTCCGACTGACTCTGTGTGGGTTGGGGCAGGAGCGCTAGGGCGCTCCACTCCCACTCGTGGACATGACACCGGCAGAGTCTCGGGGTTCACCACGTACCAGGATGCTCAGAGTCTGCCCGGTACGTGGTACGCCAACGACCCTCAGCGCTACAAGCAGTTCGTAGCCAAGCTGATCATGTATAAGTATCCCGGAGCTTCGGCCGACATGGGACTCCCTGAGGCTATGAGCGCTTGGGATGACCTGCTCAAGATGTCTATCACTCTGAACAAGTCTCAGGGTAAGGATCAGAAGACCAACTGGACTCCGTTCAACATCCTGGATTCCTACAACCGGCCTGCCGGTTCTATGGGAACCTACAAGTCTGGTGACTGGCTGATCGACTCGGCCACAGGCGAGAAGGTTAAGTACGTCGGACCGAAGAGCAAGACGAGTACGCAGACAGCTATCGACCTCTCGAACCCCGAGCAGGTTCAGGCTATCGCCACCCAGACTCTCACCCAGATGATCGGTCGCGCACCGACCGATAAGGAGCTGGCCACCTTCAAGGCTACGCTCAACGGGTATGAGAAGGAGCATCCCGAGACTACGACGACCACCGACACCTACAACGACATGGGCGAGGTGAGCGCGTCCAACGTGGTCCACTCTGGTGGCGTCACAGACGCCGCTCGTCAGACGGTGCTCGGCAAGGGTGTTGAGAAGACGAAGGAATACGGGAAGTACCAAGGCGGTACGACTTACTTCAACGCTTTGATGCAGATGGTAGGCGGTGGCTGATGGCTGTGATGGGGTCCGACATTGTCAACTACCTGAAGGGGTTCATAGGAACCCCTTACAGGTGGGGTGGCAACGATCTTAAGACCGGTGTCGACTGCTCGGGTCTCATCCAGCAGGGCTTTGCCAAGTTCGGCATCAACCTTCCCCGCACCAGCTACTCGATGTGGTCGCAAGGTCAGGCTGTGGACATGAGCGGTCTCCGAGTGGGAGACCTGGTCTTCTTCGACACAAACCACACTCAGCCTGGTCCCGACCACGTGGGTATATATATGGGTGGCGGGAAGATGATAGAGTCCCCACGCCCCGGCAAGGGCGTGCAGGTCACCGATATCACCCAGGGCTACTACGCGGACCGCTTCATGGGTGGTCGTCGCATCGACTCCGTGTGGGCTGAGAACCAGAATCCTGGGGATCATTCGGACCCTACGAAGACGATGACGCCAGAAGAGCTGGCGTCCTCTTACGGGTTCACCTACGCCTTCCTCGAAGGCAACAAAGAGCTGAAGGGCATCTTCACCAAGGCTATCGACGAGACATGGACCACCGACAAGTTCCAAGCCGCTATCCGCGACACCGGCTGGTGGAAGAAGAACTCGGAGACCATGCGCAAAGCGCAGCTCACGCAGAAGACAGACCCTGCTACATGGGATGCCATGGTAGACGCCGAGACTGTCAAGGTCCAGCAGCTAGCAGGTCAGGTCGGTGCTGCTATCCCCGCCAAGAAGATGAAGTCTCTGGTGGAGACGGCACTCAAGACCGGACTCGACGAGGACGGGCTACGCAACCTGCTTGGGCAGTACGTGAACTTCACCAAGAACGGCACCCTCCAGGGTGAGGCTGGTATGCACGAGTTCACCATGAAGGAGTATGCGGCCAACATGGGTGTGACTCTGGACGACCAGACAATCAAGAACCAGGCGCAGCGAGTGATTCGCAAGGTGTCCACCACTCAGGACTACGAGTCGCTCATCCGAGATCACGCGAAGTCTATGTACCCGGCCTACTCTCAGCAGATCGATGGCGGCCAGACAGTCAAGGACATCGCGTCACCCTACACCCAGATGATGGCTCAGACTCTTGAGATTCCAGACACCGACATCACGCTCTCTGATCCGAACATCAAGGCTGCTCTCAACGGCCTGTCTTCTGATGGTAAGCCTACAGGTCTCACCCTCACAGACTTCGAACAGAAGCTACGTTCCGACCCTCGCTGGACTGGAACTACCCAAGCACAGAACAGCGCTCTCAGTGTGGGCCACACGGTCCTCAAGGATATGGGACTCACCAGCTAAGGAGAAGCCGATGACAACTCTCAATCAGCTCCTCTATGGCATCCGTAAGGAAGAGTCCGGTGGCAACTATCATGTGGTCAACTCGATCGGCGCTGTAGGCGCCTATCAGGTGATGAAGGCTAACATCCCTTCGTGGACCAAGGCCGCTCTCGGCTACTCGATGACGTGGCAGCAGTTCAGGGATTCCCCCTCTGCCCAGGATGCTGTTGCTCGCCATATCCTTGGAGGGTACTACAAGAAGTACGGCGCAGCAGGCGCCGCCTCTATGTGGTTCTCCGGTCAACCCAACCCGAACAAGCAGGGATCTGACGGAAGCACCACGATCAGGCATTACGTGGACAACGTGATCAGCCTGTCTGGTGGTGGCTCTATCGGTGGTAGCTCCAGCAGCGGCGGGAGCGACGGGAGCTCGGGATCGACCGGAGGAAATCAGGTACCGATGAGCAAGGGCGAGACAGCTGAAAGCTACGGCTATGTGCAGTCCCTCTTCGATGCGGTACCCGAGCTGAAGAAGCTGTTCGACAAGGCGGTCAAGGGTCAGTGGTCTTCCAGTAAGTTCCAGGCTTCCATTCGCGACACCAAATGGTGGAAGGGTCACTCCCAGCAGGAGCGAGACTATCTCACCAAGACCTACGGCGATCCCGCTACAGCTAAGCAGCAGTTCAGTTCGGCTTACATCCACGTGCAACAGCTAGCAGGAACGCTGGGCATCCAGGCCAGCGATCAGACCAAGAAGCTGCTGAACGCTTGGGCTTACAACGTGGCCGCCAAGGGCTGGTCTGATGACCAGCTCCGCTACGAGATGGGTAAGCACGTCTACTTCGACCACGGGACCTGGAACGGTCAGGGTGGAGAAGAACAGGCTAAGCTGCATGACTACGCATACACCATGGGCGTCACGATGTCAAACACCTGGTATTCGGGGGCTTCTCGCAACATCGTGCGAGGAGTTCGAGCCGAACAGGACTTCATGTCAGACATCAGAAAGCAGTCCAAGTCGCTGTTCCCGAACTGGTCCAAGCAGATCGATGCTGGACAGACGGTAGCAGACCTGGCCAACCCATACCTCACTTCTATGCAGCAGATTCTAGAGCTGCCTGGAGGCAGCATCAACCTGTTCGACCCGACGGTCAAGAAGGCTCTCCAGTACAAGGACCCGACAACCGGCCAGGGAACGGCTAAGCCGTTGTGGCAGTTCGAGAACGAACTGCGAGGAGATCCTCGCTGGAAGAAAACCAAGAACGCGCAAGACAGCTTGATGCAGGTTGCTCACCAGGTGCTGTCCGACTTCGGCATGAAGTACTAAGGAGGTTCTCTTATGGCAGCGCTGCCCACGTTTCGTGAGTCTGTGGCTCTAGCTCACAGCGCCTCCCCGCCCAACTCGCAGCAACTGCTTGATGCGGCTAAGGCTCAGCAGGCTGGCAACTCCCGGAAGATCACTCTTCTCAAGTATCAGGAGTCCAAGCTCAAGAAGCCAAACCCCAAGGACCATCAGGCTGTAGCCAGATACAAAGCCCAGAAGGCTAAGTACGATGTGCAGATCAAGACTCTCAACACCACGAACGCTGGCATCGCCAAGAAGATTCCCGGCATGCAGAACAAGGTGTACGAGGATACCGGGCAGTACGAGAAGCTGCTGACAGGGACGAACAGAGATGCCTATATGGCGCTCAAGTCCTTGTTCGGTTCGTATGGTCTCAGCTCCCTGGCTGACAAGATCTACGGCTACGTGAAGAACGGTGAGTCGGCAGACACGATCTCGATCGAGCTGCAAGACACTCCGGAATACAAGACTCGGTTTGCTGGCAATGAGGCACGGAAGGCAGCAGGCCTTCCGGTCCTGTCTCCCGGCGACTACCTCAACACCGAAGCCAGCTACAAGCAGATCATGCAGACAGCCGGAATGCCTTCCGGCTTCTACGACCAGCCCGCCGACTTCAACAACTGGATCGGGAAGAACATCTCCCCGACCGAGATTCAGAATCGTGTGGACCTGGCATCGCAGGCGACCATCCTGGCTAACCCGCAATACCGTGCGGCTCTCAACCAGATGGGCATAGACGACGCCCATATGACCGCCTACTTCCTTGATACCACCAAGGCTATGCCTTACCTCCAGAAGGCTGCGGCAACCGCTCAGATCGGCGCTGAGGCCCTTCGTCAGAACCTTCAGTTCGATCAGGGTTATGCGGAGCAGCTCGCAACCGAGGGCATCTCGGCAGACACCGCACGCCAGGGTTACCAGCAGATAGCTGGTGAGCTTGACACCATGAAGGCCCTGGGTGGCTACTACGGGGATGAGTGGAATCAGAAGCAAGGTGAGGCTGCAACGTTCGGTACGCCGGGCGGTACGGCAGCTCAGGCTAAGCAGAGGCGCCTCCTCTCTCAAGAGAGAGGCGCATTCGCAGGCTCAACAGGATCGGCCAAGGGACTTGGTGGACTCACCCAGTCTCGTGGAGCACAGTAAGCAACGGCCCTTCGGGGCCGTCTATGACTCATAGCTCAGTCGGCAGAGCGGTGCACTGTTAATGCACAGGTCGCAGGTTCGAATCCTGCTGAGTCAGCCGTTGCGAGGATCAACCGGCCCCTCGTGATGTACCTAAGACCGGACGAAGAACACAACCGACGAGCGTGCACACATCACCCCATGGTGTGTGCTATGGCGTCACTACCTTTATGGGAGGGTCTCATGACCGACTGGGGTTTCGATGGAAACGACGACGCTGGCAACCTGGGCAACGACAGCGAACTGAACGGCCCTAAGGCGCTGCGTGAAGCGTACGCTGCACAGAAGAAGCAGATCGACGACCTTACCTCGAAGCTGACGGGCTTCCTGGAGAGGGAAGAGAAGCAGAAGGTGCATACCGTTTTCGAGGACCTGGGCGTTCCTGGTGCAGCTTCGCTGTACACCGGGGAGGCCGATCCGGAGAAGGCCAAGGCATGGGTTGAGTCCATGCGGGGCGTCTTCGGAGGTGACAACCAGGGCGGAACCCCGCCCGTTGTCGATGGAGCTGCCGCTGTTGAACCGACGCTTCCCGCGTCGATGCAGGCGCAGTATCAGCGTATGACTGAAGCGGGGCAGGAAGGTACTCCGACGGGTAACTTCGAGGCTGCTCAGGCTTCTGTCGGCAACGCTTCTGACATCAACGACATCATTGCGGCATTCGATCGAATGAACCGCATGTAATAACAAGGGAGTGACAAATGGCTAACGCCTTTACGGGTACCGCTGCACTCGCGAACCTCGTCCAGACCGCGTATGACCGCGCTCTTGAGTTCGCGCTGCGTGCCCAGCCTACGTTCCGCATGGTTGCGGACAAGCGACCGGTCCAGCAGGCTATGCCTGGTAGCTCGGTTGTGTTCTCTCTGTACCAGGATCTCGCTCAGGCTATCACCCCGCTCAACGAGCTTGTCGACCCGGACGCTGTCGCGGCCGGTAACCCGACCACGGTCTCTGTGACGCTCAACGAGTATGGTAACGCTATCCTCGTCTCCAACAAGCTGGACCTGTTCAGCTTCACCGACGTGACCGCTAGTCTCGTCAACCAGGTGGCGTGGAACCTGATCGACTCTATCGATCTTCTGGTTCAGAACGTCCTTGCTGGTGGTACTCAGACCGTCCGTCGTGACGGTACGACCGGTGCTCTCGGCTACGGCTTCGGCTCTACGCCGACCAACCCGGTTGCTCTGACCTCTATCGGTACGTCTGGCTCGGCTGGTAACTCGACGCTGTCCTCGGACATCGCCCGGTTCTCTGTCACCCAGCTCCGCACCAACAAGGTCCACCCGAACAAGGGCTCGTACTACACCGCCTACGTGCACCCGCAGGCGTCCTTCGACCTCAAGCGTGAAACCGGCGCTGGGTCGTGGCGTCAGCCGCACGAGTACTCTGCTCCCGGTAACATCTGGGCCGCCGAGCTTGGCGAGTACGAGGGTGCCTGCTACATCGAGACCCCGCGTGCGCAGAACGTGCAGTCGGGTGCCGGTGCTGGTGCCAACCAGGTCCGCGTGTACAACACCTACTACACGGGCCAGCAGGCCCTTGCTGAGGCGGTTGCGGAAGAGTTCCACACGGTCCGCGGTCCGGTCGTCGACAAGCTCACCCGCTTCCAGCCGCTCGGCTGGTACGGTGTCGCTGGTTGGAGCCTGTACCGTCCCGAGTCCCTTATCGTCGCGCAGACGTCCTCGACGGCCCGCCCGACTGTCTGATCGAGAAGGGGCCCTTCGGGGCCCCTCTTCCTTAAGGAGGATAGATGTCTGGGTTTGACAATGCTTCATATACTGTTCGCACGTCTGCGGCTACGACCGACACGCTCACAGCGAACGACTTCGTGGTTATCTACACGAACTCTGCAACCAAGACGGTCAACCTGCCTGCCGTTGCTACGACTCAGCCGGGTCGTACGTACCGCATCATCTGTCAGAACACAGGTGTGCTGACGGTGGACGGTAACGCTTCGGAGACCATCAACGGTTCCACCACGTTCGCGATGACCGCCGGTACCGTCGGTGGCGTCACCGGCCGAGCGGGGTTCATCTCCGACGGCACGCAGTGGTTCACGCTGTACTCGCAGTGATCTGAAAGGAGCCTCCGTGGCTACATGGATCTTCACGACTCCAACCGTTGCGGAGGCTCCCTTCGCATGGAACCCGCTTATGGAGCGGTTCCGCATGAATCGAGCACTCTCGGTTCAAGAAGTTTCCCCTGGCGTTTATGTGACTACCAGGTACGGCGCATACACAGATGAGATAGGCGCAACTAACCTGCCGGTCAACCCGAACGCACAGGATACTACCTTCTGGCCAGCCTCTTCGGCTGGCCTCCACTACTTCCGTGGTGGATACGAGTGGCCTGTGAGCGATCAGGTCAAAGCAGATCTGATCGCCTCAGGCGTAGCAGACAGCAGCAACTTCGTACTAGCTCCCGGCCAGGGCTTCGGCCAAGGCGGATTCGGAGAAGGAGGCTTCGGCTCGTGACCTACACCCCGATCACGCCAGGCATACCCAACTGGGATGTGCCGCTGAACGCGGCACTCGTAGACCAGGATGGCAGGATCACCACCAACGCAAGCGGACTGGGCACCAAGGTGTCCAAGTCTGGCGACACGATGACAGGCGACCTTACCGCCCAGTCGTTCAACACCAACTCGACCGTCCGGTCTGCGTTTCTCAAGACGACCAGCACCACAGAGCACGCAGCTACGATCTATCAGGCTGGAACGTCGGGCTCCCCTGGAGGGGTAGCCCTGAACCTGATCTCGGACAACCCGAACAACTCTACTGTGTTCGTCACCGGTCACGAGCTGAACCGAGGCAGCGTCAAGATAGCCCACCTGAACCCTGGAGCTGGAGCTACCGCTGATACCGGCTCTGCTGCCGTGAGCATCGACCTACAGCGAAACGGGCAGGGAGGCACGGCAGCTCAGGGAATCTTCCTCACGGCCACCGAAGGGCCTACGACCGGCTCTCTCATGGTGCTCCGCAACTCGGACCCTGTGAACACAGACGACTTCGCGGTTCGGTCTGACGGCAAGACTGGCATCCGAATCCCTGTGGGCAACACTCCTCAGGGCTCGCTTGAAGTACGCCAGCTCAACACTGGCGACATCGCCCTAGTCGTTCAGGGGGTCGCAGCAGCGACCCAACCGATAGCTCAGTTCAAGAACTCTGGTGGTACTGCTACCTTCGAGATCGGTTCCTCTGGAGCTATCGTTACCCGAGCGGTTATGTTCGTGACGAACAGCGTTCAGTTCGGGTCTACGTCTACCGACTTCGGTGGGGCTTCGGGCCCTGTCCTCTCGATGAAGAACTCTGCTACACCGCCTTCTACCAACCCTACGGGTGGTGGCATTATCTACACCGAAGCTGGTGCACTCAAGTACAGAGGTTCCTCGGGAACCGTCACCGTAATCGCCCCTGCATAGGAGATCTCATGGCTAAGCCGAACAAGAAGGCGCCCCTCGGTCAGGGTGGGCGATTCGCTGCTGTCGCTAAGGCTGCTGGCGGAGGTAAGAAGGGCGCAGCGATAGCCGCTGCTGCTGGACGTAAGAAGTACGGCGCCAAGAAGATGGCGAAGATGTCTGCTGCGGGAAGGAAGAAGGGCTGATGGATCTCTACAAGAACCCCGAGACCGAAGAGCAGGATGACGAGTTCCCCAACCGGGACACCGACACCTCCGACTTCCCGACTACGATCGCTGGCCCTGGTGGGGTCAGCACGTTCACAGAGAACAACGAGCGAGGCATCCTGGATGAGGTTGTGTTCCAGGCTATGGCTACGTTCAAGCAGGCTGAGCTTGGCTCTCAGCACAACAGCCACCGTCAGGACATCTACAGGCAGGGTGGAGCCCATGCTGAATGAGATACCCGCATGGATGCAGTCCACCTCTAAGCGGGCTGTAGGCCAGGGGATACGCAAGCCCAAGCCGATCCAATCCACCATGCCTGCTCAGGCTTCTGCCGTGCAGGCTCAGGCGCTGCGGGCACAGACCGCTGCTCAGTCCCACAACGTCTTCCGTCCCGACATCTTCCGAGTCTCCGAAGGATACCTGAACTAATGCCACCCGTACAGAAGAAAGCGGAGGCCCCCATGGGCCTCCTCAAGAAGGGCGCCCTGATCAACCTGGAGAAGGGTGGACGGACGCTCACCAACCTTGAGGTACTCGACTGGGATGAGACCTTCGTCAAGTTCCGGTGGGACATCCACACCTCCCCGCAGACCGAGATCGTTCTGATCCCGTGGCAGAAGATCGATGCGATCGGATTGGTCGGTGAGCGGTGAAGCGCGTTGCCCGAAGTGCGGCAGGTCGTTCGAAGACTGCATCTGTACTGGGTGCAAACTGTTCAGGAACCTGCGCCACCCGAGATCACACGTCCTACGGTGAGTGCCTGAGGGCCAAGGGCATCCAGCTCTCCCCTCACGTGAATGGTGACTACGGCTCACGTCAGAAGACTTGGGACAAAGACCTCGACCACTATGAATCTGCAACCCGTCAGGGGTTGCAGCCTGTCGGCACACAGCGTTGGCAGGTCGACAAGGCTATGAAGGAGGCGGAGAATGGCTGAGCTAGCAGTAAGAATCGACGGAGGCGCACTTACCCCTATCGGGACGGTGTCCACCTCACTTCCCATCACGGTTACCCAGGGCGGTAACACCGCCAATGTCGCAGTGCCCGACCCCAACCTTGGTGCTGCACTTCTGGTCTCTACCGGCCAGCTCGTTGCCACGACCACGCTGAACGCGGTGACCACCAACGCTACCGGTTCAACTATGGACGGTGGCTCGGCTCACGCTAACTGCACGCTGGTTGCTGTGGGTACGTCCACACTTACCGGCACGCTCACCCTTGAGGGCTCGCTGGACAACACTACCTGGGTGTCCACCGGAACCACGCTCGCTCTGACGGCAGCCCTTACGGGGACTGCCACCTCTAGCGGCAAGGCGTTCAGGTACTACCGAGTCTCTCTCACCGGCGCTGGTGGCGCCGGTACTGTCACCGTTAAGATCATGGCTAGCTAGAAGGAGTTTCCCCCCACATCCTTAGGAGCACCGATGGGCCAGCAGTCGATCAGCATAGACAACACATCCCTAGCACCGCTCTACACCTCTGTGGCATCCAACCCCTCCATCAAGGGTGCGTATGTCTACTCGATCGGCGCTGTTCCCGGCGTCGTTGCGGCCAACAACTTTGTCAGCCTCTTCAATCCCGTCGGGTCCGGCAAGACCGTTTCGGTGGGAGCTGCATACATCAGCAGCTTCGCCATTACGGCATCTCTCACGCCTGCGCCTATGAACGGATTCAGAACTACCGCCGCTTCAGGCGGTACGCTCCAGACCAACTCGACTGCTATAGCCGAGTTCCAGAGCACTATGCCTACCTCTATCTGCGAGCTGCGAACGGGCAACCCTACGGTTACTCTCGGCCCGCAGATCTTCAACGCTGCACCGGTGGAAGCTACCAACTCTGGTGCGTCGACACTTCAGAACATAGCTGCGGCCCCTGCTGTCTTCCCTCCGTTCACCCTGGTGCCTGGAGAGGGGATCGTTATCCGATCCCTGAGCGGTCTGGTTGCCACGCTGTGGAACATCAGTCTCGTCTGGGCTGAACTCTAAGAAGGAGAATCATGGCTACGAGTTTCGATCAGCTTGTCTCGCGAGTCAAGCAGCAGCTTCTCGGTTACACCAGGGATCAGGCTTCGATCTCGTACCTTGTGGCTGATATGAGCGCCACGGATGCCACCTTCCAGGTGGACACCGACACGGTGACCAACGTCTCTAGGGGCCTGGTCGAGATTGACGATGAACTGATCCTCGTCAAGAAGTTCGACCGCCCTTCAGGGACGGTCACCGTTATGGGTTCGTTCGGTGGTGGCCATGCTGGTCGCGGTGCTGAAGGCACTGCCGCTTCTGCTCACACCACGAACACTATGGTTACCGATGACCCTATGTACCCTCGGTCTCGCATCAAAGAGGCTATCAACGACACGATCAACGGTACATACCCGGACCTGTGGGTGTTCTCGGAGTACGAGTTCCCCAAGATTGCAGCACGCTACGAGTATCCTCTCCCCGCCGACGTCGAAGACGTGTACAAAGTCTATGTGAACACCATCGGCCCTTCGGCCGTATGGTTCCCGCTCTCCTCGTGGCGCTTCAACCCTCAGGCTTCCACTACTGCTGGCCAAGTTAAGCCTACGCCTGCGCCCACCGGCAAGTCTCTTCAGATCATGAGGGACTTCATCGTCCCTGGCCGTAACATCCGGGTGACCTACTCAAAGAAGCCCAACATCCTGGTCAACAACTCTGACGACTTCGAGACGGTGACCGGTTACCCAGACAGGTATCTGGATCTGATCGTGTACGGCGCCTGTTGGCGCCTTCTCCCTGCCTACGAAGCGGCTCGTCTTCAGCAGTCCCAGATCGAAGCGACCGAGCGTGCGCCTCTGGTCCCGACTGGTGCTGGTTCTCAGGCTGCTCAGTACTACCTGTCGCTGTATCAGCGGAGGCTGCAAGAGGAGCGAGACCGTCTGTTCCGTCTGTTCGAGAACAACCAAGCCTACAACGGCTGATTGGAGGAGACATGGCCAACTCTCGTTACTACTCTTCTATCGCGCTGCCGACCACGCTTACCGGCGCTGTAACCAGCTCTGGCACCACGATCACAGTGGCTGCCACCACCGGCTTCCCCGGCTCGCTGCCGTACACCCTGGCCCTCGACTACGGCTCGGCTACCGAGGAGCTGGTCGAGGTTACCAACGTAGCCTCGCTCACCCTCACCATCGTCCGGGGTATCGATAGCACGGCCAACGCGAGCCACAACCCCGGAGCCGTGGTTCGCCATGTAAGCTCCGCTCGGGACTTCACCGATAGTAGGACCCACGAAGCCTCTGCGAGTGGCGTACACGGCGTCTCAGGGGCTGTGGTGGGCACGTCTGACTCACAGTCTCTCAGCAACAAGACGCTAGTCCGGGCTCTGGGGTCTATGCAGAACGCAACGTTCTACAACGTGGGCGGTTCTGGCATCACCCAGATCATCGGAGACTCCACCAACCCGAACGCTTCTCGCCTTGAGATCAAGGACAACGAGGTTGCGCTGAACACTATGGTGTTCATCCAGAACGCGGGCAACATCAAGTCTGTCCGCAACGCTGGTGATGCCGACAGCGCATACAAGTTCCGAGTGACAGACAACGACGGCACCACCGACAGGGCTGCGATCCTGGCTGGCGGTACGGTCACGCTTACACCTACCTCCGCCACCACGTTCGTAGCAGCAGACATCGTGGCACCTGATACCTCAACGAGCAAGAGGGCTATCAGGGTAGCTGCCGCTGGAGGCGGCACCGAAAGGCTAGCGGTGTTCAACGATGGCCATGTGGCCATCTCTGGTACCGCCTCCGGTCAGACGTTGCTCAAGGTGACCGCTGCCGGTTCACCGTCTGTGGACATCTTCAACGTCTCGGACAACACGGCCAGCACGCTGTTCGCTGTGCAGTCCACAGGTCGGTTCCTCGGCAACAAGGGCGGCACTATCGCTCAGCCTGGTGTCACCTCTGGTGCCGTCTTCCAGGTTGGCGGGTCGAACGTAGGCTATACCGGCAACCTTCAGCAGTGGGTCAGTCCGGCCAACGCTATCGTTGCGGCGATGACCGAGGCTGGCAACCTGAGCACCAACGCCATCTCTGCTGCTACCACCGCGTGGTCCACGTACGTTCCGAACTGGGCTAACGAGGGTTCGGCTACGTTCTCTACGAACACCGGCTACTACCACAAGCTGGGCAAGATTGTGTTCGTCGACATCTACTCTACTGTCAACGTCGCTGGTTCTGGTGGATCTGGTGGTACGCCGCTCACGGTGACGCTGCCCTCCAACCCTGACCGGTCTCAGAGGCAGTCGCTCACCCTGCACGGAGAAACCATCAAGGTCAACGGTGGTACCGGAGCCTCCACCATCCGTGGAGGCGAAGCTGTGACATTCACCGGTGGAACGGGTGCGATCATAGACCGCCTGCGGGTGGACGACTCGGATGGTGACGGAGAGAACAACCTCTACGGCGCCGACCTTATCGCTGGCGGCATCATCAACATCCATGGATGGTACAGGGAGGCGTGACCTATGGCTGACATCGTCAACCGGATACCTTACGAACTCAGCAACTTCGGCACGGGTGGTGGAAGTAACTACAACCTCACCGACTACCGTTACGACTATGCTCTCGATGGTATCCCGTTCATGTCGGCCACCCGGGATCAGTGGCCGTACACCGAGGGTATGGCTGAGATCCGCAAGCAGCAGTACGACGCCTCTGCTGAGCCGGGTGAGCAGTCTCTCTACGGCTGGTGGCTCAGGTCTCAGCAGAACTTCTCTGGTGGTGCAGGTCTGATCTACCAGGACCCCGACATCCAGAACCCTTACACCAGGGCGTTCGATCTCCGCTACGCCGACTCTCTAGGAGTCGACCCGTGGACCGGTGGTCAGCTCTCTCTCCTCCGTGACGTGACCCGTAAGGTCACGCTCTCGTCCACCATAGCCAAGGTTCAGGGCTACGTCAGCTCGGGCGGTGTGGACTCAGCCTGGCTGGTGGACGGTGGCAACTACTACACTATGAACGATGCTGGCTCTGCTGGCATCGCGTTTGCCTCGGTCGGCTCGCTACTCGACCTTACCGGTGTGGGTAACCGCAGCCTCATCCTGATGACAGATGGCGTGTGGAGCGGGGTAGATGGAGCTGCGCCTACCAAGATGTTCAGCTTCACAGTCACCCCCACAGGGGGTGCCATAGGGTTCGTGAAGAACCGCGTGGTGGTGGCGATAGACAACAAGGTGTACTTCGCTCCGCTGAACACCGGTGCCACTCTTGCTATCGATACCGCTCCGAACTTCAGCTTCAGCTACACCCACACCGACCCGAACTGGAAGTGGACTTCGGTCTCCGAAGGCCCTACCGCTATCTACATCTCGGGCAAGAACTCCACCCAGTCGAACATCTTCAAGTTCTCTATCGACTTCACCGGCACCACGGAGATCGTGCTGCCTACCACGACGGCAGTCATGCCGACAGGCGAGAAGATCAATACCATCTACGGCTACATCAGCTCGTTCATAGGTATCGCCACAGACAAGGGCTTCCGGGTTGGCGAGTTCGACAACAACGGTGACGTGGTCTACGGACCACTCCTCTTCTCGCCCACCGGTGGATGTACCGGCATCTCCGGGTTCGACAGGTTCATGTGGGTAGGGTCTGACACGGCCCACGATGGCACCTCCGGGACTTTCAGGGTGGACCTGGGTGCAGCTATCCAGGAGCAGTCCACGCAGGCTGTACGGTACGCCTACGCCCGTGACGTGTACTCCTCTGTAGGTACCGGTCCTGTGCAGTCGGTGAGTATCTTCGGCTCTACCAACCGGCCTATCTTCACCATCAAGAACTTCGGTGCGATGCTTGTCAACGCCGCGACGCTTGTAGCGTCGGGCTATCTGAAGACAGGTCGCATCCGATACAACACGGAAGAGCCTAAACTCTACCGGTTTGTTTCTCTCCGTACACCGACCCCGCTTCAAGGTAACGTCAGCTTCTCTATGCTGACCCAAGATGGGCAGGAGATCCCGTACATCACGTACGGTCCTACCTATCAGTCCAACCAGGGTGACGTATCGACACCGCAGCCAGCTACTAGGCAGAACTGGATAGCCTTGAAGTTCACTCTTACCCGCAATTCAGGGGACGCCACGGTGGGTGGCGTTCTAAACGGGTGGCAAGTGAAGGCTCTACCAGGAGCTACACGCCAGAGGATCATCACCCAGACCTTCCTCCTGTTCGATGAGGAGATGGACAAGGGTGGTCAGCGTCTGGGTGGGGACGGGTACGCACGTCAGCGCTTCGAGAGCTTCAAGAACAAAGCGAAGACTGGCGACGTCATCATATTCCAAGAGCTGATAGAAGACATCTCGACTCTGGTTATGGTTGACGACTGGAAGTATACGCAGCTAGGACCGCCTGGTTCTAACGCGTCTACGCTTGGAGGTTACCTTACGGTCGTCCTTAGGACGGTCGCTGAATCTACATAGGGGTGGGGATCCATGGACATACAGTCCATCATAGCTACCACGGCAGCCATTGGAGCGGGAGCGGGTGGCTACCTTGGTGGTAGACTGACAGGAAAGAGTGCAGCCAGCCAGATCGCATCTGACACTGTCGACATGCTTCAGACTCAAGTGGAGTTGCTGAAGACCGACAAAGACAGCAAGGACAGCGAGCTGAACCATCTCCGTTCGAGGGTCGAGGTTCTGGAGAACCTCGTCACACAGCGGGCGGAGGTAGCAGAGCTGAGCGTGAACGTCAGTCTCGTCAAGGAGACTGTAGAGCGTATCGCCAACAAGGTGGGGGCCTGAGGTATGACGGAGCATGACGAGGAAGAGCTGACTCCGACTTGGTACAAGTCGCAGCCTAACAGTCCGTTCCAGGTATACAACCGCGAGACCATCGTCGACATCCAGCGCACGCTCAGCGTGCCAGAAACTGGAGAGATGGACCAGCGTACCGTCTCTCATATCCGGGGGCTACAGCACCTCTTCGGGATTGACGCGACGGGCGTCATCAGCCTGGAGACTGCCATCCAGATCGAAAGATTGAGGAACCGATATGTCGGAGGTAACTGATGAACAAGTGGATCAAACCGGCGAGGACAGCGATCCAATTGGTGATCGCCCTCATCCCTGCGGTACCGTTTCTAGTCCCTGCTCTTGGCCTGTCTGCGACAGCGGGACTGGGTGCCAGTTTGGTGACGGTAGCTTCACTGGCGTCGCGGGTTATGCAGACTCCAGCAGTGGAGAAGCTCCTGTCGACTCTCGGGCTGGATTCGAATGGCCCCACCCCTTCGGATGGAGCGGCGAGTAACTGACAGGTAGATAGAGAAGAGGGGCCCCTTCGGGGGCCCCTCTTTTTTTGTGCCCTGACTCTAGCAGTAATCCTTGATCGTCAGTTCACCACTCACCCGATAGGCGGAGTCAGCGTCCAGGCCCTTACCGAGCGCCATGAAGAGTGGGACTAGGTTCCCGTCTCGCCCTTCGGTCTGATCGGATACCATAGCTATGATCTTGTGAAGGATCTCGGCCTCTTCGTGCGTCTCGACCACGATGGTAAGCGGCTGCCACGAATCACGTACAAGCTTCATCAGTGCTCCTCGAAGTACTCCAGGAAGGTGTTGGTCACTTCGTCGTAGGTGTCCTCGCCCGTCTGCTCGTCGCACTCAAGCGACTTGTGCAGGTCATAGTCGAGGGTGGCTATCGTGTGTCGTAGCGCAGTCTCTACTCGCTCAGGGAACATGCTCATCCCTGCGGGTCCTCCTTGAACTCGTCCCACAACTCACGGGCGATCAGATTGTTCTGCTTGTAGTCGTCACTGGCCTGCTGCACCGCTGCCTGATCCCCGCCGATCGACTCTGCTTCGAGGCGAGCCCTCGACACGTTCTCCGCTTCTGCTGCGTTCGCGTAGTCGTCGTACTTCTTCCCCATCGTGCACCTCTATCCGAAAGGAGAGGGCCCCCGAAGGGGCCCTGCTCACTCTGACATGCCTCATATCTTACTTGAAGATGTTGAGGACTCCTGCGAAGATCTCGCCTGCTGTGGCCCCACGAGCCTCATCCTCAGTCTCATCCATGTCGTCATAGATGTTGGACCAGTCGCCCTCGAAGTGCAGGGTGATAGTCACGCTAGCAGGGATGCCGTCCTTCTCTGCGTTGATGACGACGTACGGGTCATCCCCGACAGGGATTTCCTTCGTCTTGACTTCGAAGCTCACTCGTCTTCATCTCCAGGCTGACGCGGCGGGGGTTCGAGAACGGGTGTAGTCATGCTCGACCAGTCCCACCGCAAGCCCCACAGGGCTTGGTCTCGATGTGCATCTGGTCTGCGATCCAGACAACCTCGTCCACCCAACCAGAACCGTTGCACCCGTTGCACAGCTCCATCTTGACGGGCTCGATGACAGCGGTGTTGCTCAGGAATCCGGGGCGCTGCCCGTCTCGCATGTGCGGCCAGCTAGTCACGGCGTCACGTCCTCTGTGATGATAGTGATGTTGGTCTTGATGACACGAATCTGAGCGTACAGCTCCTTGGCTTCCACGTAGGCGCCGATCACCCCTTCGAGCGTGGTTGCACCACGCCCCGAGTTGCGCCACGCAGGCCCACCTCCGAAGAGGCCAGCATACGGGCTGGTATCCCGGAAGAACACCTGCACCTGGTACCAGTCGCCCTCTTCGGGCTGAACGACAGGCTCGTACTTCTTGATCTCCACAGTGTCAGCCTTCTTGTCCTTGGACAACGACTCTTCCGATCTTTGCGTGTTCGATGAGGTTCAGGCACTGTCGACAGGGTTGCTCGGTACAGAAGAGAGTTGCACCTTCACATGCCCCGAGTCCAGCATCAAGAATAGCGTTGTGCTCGGCGTGAATAGCGAAGCAGGGAAACTGATTGTAGTCAGCTCCTGCTGGAACTCGATCGTAGCTGAGTAGCCCTCTAGGACACCCGCCCTCATCGCAGTGAGTCTTACCTGACGCGACTCCATTGTATCCCTGCCCGATCACCTTGTTGTCTTTGACGACCACGGCCCCCACCTGGCGGCGGGAGCACGTAGAGCGTTGGGACCAGATCTTCGCTATCTCCATGAAAGTCTGGTCCCATTCGGGCCGAGTCAATGCTGGCGGTACGGGTTGCTGTTGTCCTCCGGAGCGTTGTCTACGAGATACTTGTCGTAGGCGTCGAAGTTGTCAGCCTTGTCCTGCGCCGGGGCGCTGTCGTCCCAGTAGACGTCCTTGCCGTGACCGGCGTTCTCGCTCGGGTCAGGCTCTCCGCGATGCTTGCTCACTTAGTCAGCTCCTGGATGTAGTAGGTGTCATGGACCAGGCCGACAGCCAGGCCCTTAGGTACGTCGAACGAAGTCTCTTCAGGATCCAGATCGAAGCCGAAAGAGTCGGCGATCTCCTTGAGCGCATTCCACGCTTCGCTCTCAAGGGCGAACCACTTACCGTCCACCACTTCGGACATGTCCTCGCGAGAATCCTCGGAAGCCCACTCGTTGGTGATGATGTAGACCGAGTACAGCTCGTCCTTGTCGGGCACTTCCAGCTCCCTTAGAGCGTCGTTCTTCCAGTTGGTGAAGTCCTTCGTGAGTTCCCGCTGCTTGCGGTACTCACCCCACTCGCGATAGCTGTCGTGATTCGACTTGCTCACAGGATCGGCTCCGCCGCAAGCAACAGGCGCCCACGAGAGTGATACCATTCCGTGATCGCATCCTGGATCACATCCGACAACTCCTCGACCACGTCATCGGCATACATGTAGGTGCCGGTGCTTCCCAGGATGCGATCGTGGTCGTTTACTATGAACGCCACTGAGATGTTCCTGAACTCTTTGCTCACTTCTTGATCCTGCCTAGGAGGTACTGTTCACCAGACTTGAGGAACATAGAACCGCTGTCCTCTCCATCCGGCATCCGCATGCGGATGACGTTGGTCAGGTTCTCCGACATTCTGATCCAGAGATCCTTGCCTGCATCGTCTCCGTCCTCAGCCAAGTGTACACGACTGAAGTCCTCGAAGACGTTCACCCAGTGGTCTTTCCACATCTCAGCACCAGGGATGCCGACCGCAGGTACTCCGATCTGCTGCCACACGAGAGCGTCAAGCTCTCCCTCACAGGCTACACACCATTCCTCAGCCCAGTCAAGGGCTTGGACTCCGTAGATGCGAGTCTCTGTACCCTTGCGCTTCCAGTACTTGGTGTGGTACGGAACCTCTTTGCAGTTGTGGTCCTGCATGCACCTGAAGGACATAGCCACCGGGCCTCGGTCCGTCATGTACGGGATAGCGAGGTACCCAGCAGCAGGCTCATGGCCAGGGATCGGGTTATGAACTACGCCAAGTCCGCTTGAACGAGCGAACTCCAGATCCAGTCCTCGTCCCTCCAGCCATCCTGCCGCGTCGTCCAGATTCTGTGCGTACTGGAGCGTTGCCCGCTCCAGATATTTCCGCTGCTCTTTCGAGAGCGCTGGCATACCCGATCCTCTCCCACTGCATGATCACTTGGACTGCGTTTCCGTTGGGGCAGTCTTGTGCGTGACAGTTGAACCAGCCTTCGTTGGTGTTGATAGTGGCTGAAGCATTTCTGTCACCATGAAACGGACATCTGTACGATCGGTTCCCGTAGCCCTCTGGCGCATCCTCTCCGCCATAGTAGACCAAGACAGGCGAGATAGGGAAGAACGGAAAGTCCCCTTCAGAAGGTCCACCAGAACCTGCGTTGCTTCGCCTCACCACGCACCCTCTCTCGCAGGGAGTTGAAGGCCACTACCTCATCTTCGGCGTGCTCGCTGGGATAGTGGTGTATCTTGTCGCCCAGATCATCAAGCATCCGAGACAGCAGGGTCACCTCTTCGTCGGTCCACTCAGTCACAGGTCACTCTCTTCCAGTACCGCCCGAAGGCGATGGATCAACTCAACGGTGAAGCTGCGCTCGCACACCCGCTCGTCCAGGTCCATGATGAACTTCAGCAGGGTGGAGTGCTGGCACTGATCCGCCATCTCGATCGGCAGATCCTCTAGGTCCATCTCGATCTCAAACTTCATCGGGCTTCACCTTTCCTATCTCTCGGAACGCTGGAGGGTACATCAGATACGACACGATCCTAGCTGCCGCATAGCTGTCGTCCCTGATGTGAGCAAGGATAGAGTTGCACGGCTTGCAAAGCAAGCCTCGAACGTAGCCAGTATCGTGATCGTGGTCTACGGCGAGCCTGCGAGTCTTGCCGGTGGCTCGTTGGCAGATGTAGCACACGCCTCCCTGCGCCTCGTAGAGAGCCCAGTATTGCTCGGGGGTAATCCCGTACCGGGCCATGATTCCACGAGCCCAGGAGGCCTCGCTGAGCGCCTTACGGCGGTCTCTTTGGCAGGTGGCACACCGTGGACCGGGCGCGGTCACCTTGCGGGTGACCGAACCACAGCCTTTGCACGGTTTAGCCAAGCTCACGAGCCACCACAAGCCCACGTTCGACGCAGTTCATCCAGCCATACATGCGGGGGATGAGGCTCTCCGTTACCGCAGTGCATCAGTCCACCTCTCCAGTCCCACCGCAGCCCGAGCAAGGGTCTGCCTGCTGGTGCTGGTGCTCGTTGCCGTCAGCATCGTACACCACGTAGATGTTCACCCGCTGGCCACAGCCAGCGCAGCTAGGACAGGTGGCCATCAGTAGCTCACCGTTCCGCTTCCACCGCAAGTGTTGCAAACTTCGGCAACCTGCTGGTTGACCATGTTGTCGTCCTCGTCGTAGGTTACGTAGACGCTGATCTTCTGGCCGCAGCCGTTGCAGCTAGGACACGGCCGCTCGACAGGCTCGTGGGTGTCAGCCATCAGTCCTCCACCTCGGAGAGCGGACCCCAAACGATCTCCAGCTTATCGATGTCGGGGAGGTAGTTGCCCTCGAAGCTCCAGCCGCCATCCTCGTCCTGCTCCCAGACATCACCGTCTTGGTCGCGCACCTTGTCACTCATCGTCGCCGAACCCCGTCCATCCGTAGTGGTAGCCTTCCCAGTTGTCCACGCCTGCATCCTGGAGGTTCCGGAGGAACTCACTGTCCTTCTGAAGCTGCTCATACTCTGCCTCGTCGATAGTGACGTGACCCTCACCATCGTAAACCTCAGTCATCGCTGCTCTCCTTCTGGGGTCCAGCCCCACGAACATACTTCTCGGCAGGCTTGTCAGGGTGGACGATGCACTTGCCATCGTCGATCACATGCTTGGTCAGTCCAGCAGGCTTGCGGTGTACGCCGCACCGGCAGGTGGGGCCAAGCCCTTTAATCTCCATCACTCTCTCCCCAGACGTTGACCTTGTCTTCGTCGTCTACCCACTTACCATCGTTGAACAGAAGGGGAACAGCCTCAGGCTGGTCCATCTCCTCGATCAGACAGATAGCAGGCTGAGCGCTCATCTTGAAGTACTTCTTGCCCATCGCGTCCTGAGGACCAAATCGATTCTTGACGGTCGCGACGTCAAGCGTACCCGCGTGAGAGTCACCCCAAAGAGTGAGAATGAGAGTGGGAAGCTGATTAGCCTTGCCCATGATGGCAGACCGAGGAGGTGGAGCACCACCCTTGGCACTCTCAGACGTATGGTGTACGATCGTGATAGCTGTCTCTTGCTCACGGGCTAGGTCCTTCAGCTCTGCCATGAGAGCCCAGTAGTTCTGCTCACCAGCCCCCTCATAGTCGATGTCCATCATGATGTCGATCACCGTATGGTGAGGGTACTCGCCCTTCAACTCACGGAAGGCTTCCGCCTCCCGCCACATGTGCTCCAGCGTGGGGCTCGACTTGAAGGACCACCTGATGTGGTCCATATCCTTGAGCGTGTCGTAGGCGAGCTGCTTCTGTGCCATAACCCAGAGCTCTGTCTCATCTGAAGGCGTGCCTGTCAGCATAGAGAGAGACCGCGAGGCCATGGTGAAATCGTCCGAGTCCGAACTGTGGTACATCGTAGGCACCGAGATACCCATGCGTCGCACGACGTTCAGAGCCAGCACGGTCTTCATAGAACCAGGCGGGCCAGCGATCATAGAGATCGAACCTCTACGGAACGACATCTTCTTCTCATCAAAGATCGGCCAGGGTGAGGGCAGCGGTTCCCCGCTGCTTACTCCCCGCTTTACTGTGCGTGCGAGTGTCTTAATCTACCTCAACTCCAACCGAGGCAAGGTGGTCGAGCAGGTCGCCAGCGATAGCAGCGAAGTCGTACGTGCCATCCAGCACGGCAGCGATGATCTTCCACTCTTCAGGAGTGGCGCACACCGCGATCGAATCTGTCTGGTCCGCCTCTGTCCGATGATATGCGTGCATCACTCATACACCCCCTGATTGATGAGCCAGTAGACGAGACTGGAGGATGGCTCGTTCGGCTCCCAACCACCCCTGAGCAGTTCGTCAATGACCGACTGCCACTCTTCCTTCGTGGCCGTGACGCTGATCTGTCCAGCCTGCTCGGGCGGATACCCGAGGATCATAGCCTCCACCTAGTCCTCCAGCTTCTCGATGCGAACGATCAGGTGGAGAGGGATGGCCACCTTGGATCCGAGCAGATAGCCGAGGCCTCCACTGTTGACGGCAGTATCGGCGACCATCCTTGCCCACTCCATGAAGGTGTTGTCCACATCCTCCCAGTCGATGCTGGTCGTGGTGTGGGTGGTCTCGTAGTGAACCCGAGCCTTCACTTGCTCCCCTTCGTCTCTTCGAACCGCTTGGCCATCTCGTCAAGCTCTCGTTGCTGCTCTTCTGTGAGTGTCACGCGGGTGGGGCTGGAGTCGAACCAGCCCTTCGACCATCCACCCTGTCGATCAGCTAGCCGCAACCATCTTGACTGCAACCGTCTTGTTGTTGCCCTGACGAGCGGTGATCTGCTTGCCGATAGTCACGCCAGCCTCAAGATTGAGGCCGGTAGCCTGCATCTCCGCCTTCAACGCATCCTTCTCCTGCTTGGTGTTGAAGTCGATACGCCAGTCCTTGCCGTCCTTGTCGCGGAGCTTCACCACGATCTTGAAGACCGGACGGTGGGTCAGGTTGTCGGCGTCGAACGTGCCTTCAGCCAGCACCTTCCAGCCCTGAGGGGTCTGGACGTAGTACTTCTGCGGGCCTCGGCCCTTGTCGCTGAACTGGTAGACCGGAACCTGGGTGTCAGGCTCCTCCAGGATGACGCCGACGATCTTATCGCCAGGCTGCTGAAGCTTTGCGAACGGCGCGCTGTCTCCGCCACCGTTACCGAAGATGTCTCCGAGTGTAGCCATGTGTCTTGTTTCTCCTCTATTACCAGTCGATTTCTGCAACCTTGGTGGGCTTGTTCCCACCATTCTCCCACGGCTTGGGTGAGGCGTCAACCTCACCCTCCCAGGGGACATCCGTCTCCTCGACCACCGTAGCACCAAGCTCACGCTTGATGACCTCGGCAGCCATAGCGTTGGCTTCATCTACGGTGCGAGGCTTGAGGTCGTCGTCAAGTCGCCGTGCGGCAGCCTCTGGGCTGCCGACCTCGGACTCGACTACACCCTTGCCGATCTCGACATCGAGTGCAGCACCGACCTTAAACCCCTGAGTGAAGAGGTTGACGTAGACCGCAGCAGCCACACCCAGATCGGAGGCGCTGGCCACGTTGGTGAGACCCAGCTCCTCGGGAGTGGCTCGCACCTTCACGTTACCGTACTGCACGGTAGGCAGGGTGAGTTCGATCTCAGCCATTACTTCTTGACCTCTCCGTAGTACCCGTAGCCGGAGTTCCAGAAGTTCTCTTCGGCCCACTCTTCGAGATGAGTCTCTCGCTCACCAGCGGTGAGCGCGTCCCAGTCCTGGTCGGAGTAGCCATACCCTTCGAGGGTAACCTCATCCCCGTCCGAGACGCCAACATGCGGCGTCTCGATGCCGAGGAAAACGCGATACGTATAGGTCTCTTCGTTGGACATCAGCACTCTTCCCTTAGGCTCTCGTCGTCCAGCTCTTCGTCCAGCACGATACTCTCATCGTGATCGTCCCACTCGTCCTGAACGATCCACTCCTTGTCGTTCCAGTACAGGTCGTCTTCTCGACTGCCCATGATCCTATCCTGTGTACTTGTAGCAGGATACCCAGGTCGTGTCGATCGTAACCGAGCTACCTGCTGCTGCCTGCTGGTTGTTGAGTGCCGACTCCGACTGAAGGATCCAGTCGGTAGCTACCGGGTAGTCCGAACCTACAGTCTTGACCAGCCTCCCGTCAAGGTAGAACCTGAGCTGTCCCGGCACTCGCTCCTGTGTGTACGTGTGCCACGATGTCCAGCTACCGTTGGGCGCCACATCGGTGGCGCTCTCCTTGAAGCCGTGCGTGAAGACAGAGATGGGATCCTGGGAGAAGTCTCCTCCGGCCTCAGGGTAGTCCACCTCCTCACCGTTCGGCCCGTAGTGCAGCGGCACAGTCTTGAAGCCAGCCGTCCGAGTGCGGACGACGAACCTCTCGGAGAACTTACCGTACCGCATGTTCATGCACTTGCGGGGAACGACTGCTGCGACCTTGTTCACAGTACCATCTGAAGTCATCTTGACTCGGAGCTGGCCGTCGCCGTTGGACTGCCTGATCACAGAGATCGTGGACTGAGGGCGGTAGTACCCACCCTGAGCATACCCTCGCTGGGTTGCGGTGTCCGGCCAGCCGTTGGGGTACGCCCCAAGCGTGCTGTAGTAGTGAGGATGCGCGGCCTTGAGGCCCGCACACTTGAAGTCACCGTCACCAGCGCAGCCACTGAAGGCTCCCTGAGGGGCTGTCTCGTTGAAGCTGTCACTGTATACCAGGGTGAACGTGCCAGCCCCGTAGGCAGGCGTACAGAGGCCCGCAAGGGCTAACGTAGCGGCAGCTACTGCTGCCTTAGAACGGATATCCATCCTCTTCACTCCGATCGTAGTGGACGGCACGCTTGGTCATGCCCGCGTTCACCAGACAGTTGTCCTGGTTGAAGCAGAACCCGCAGTCGAAGCCAGCGTAGGCCTGGTACTGCTTGGCCTGCATCAACTCGTACACCTTCTGGTACCTCTCGCCCACCTTGACAGGCTCGACAGAGGTGAGGTCCACGTACCGAGTAACAGGCTTGCCGGGCGCCAGCATGATGTACCGACCCTTCTCGACGAGCGAGGCAGCAGCCGCACCGGCCTTCTTAGAGAAGGCCTGAGTCTCAAGCAGCACCTTGTACGTCTCAAGCTGGAAGTTGCCCGGCTTGGTTGAACCTGTCTTCCAGTCCCAGATGACGGGGATCTTCTTCTTCTTGTCTTCACCGATGATGTCGATGTACGCCTTGAGTGGAACCTCAAGCCCTGGAAGGCTGCCTGAGGCGTCGTACTCCACCTCCCACACATCTATCTCATCCAGGTACTCAAGGGCCCTCTCGAAGCAGTCCTTGACCAACTGGAGTGCCTTCTCCTCCACCGTAGGGGAGGCCTTCGGGCCTCCCGCTAGCCACTTGGAAGTATCAGGTTCGATCAACCGCTGCCTAGCTATCAGCGGGTAGAAGTAGTGCTCAGCGGAGGCGATGTCCAAGTCCGTACGATGCTGCCTGATCGAGAGATGATCCTCGATCATAGCGTGAACCGCTGAGCCTACCGGGATGTACCAGGTCTGCTTGGCCTCAGCGTTACGCAGCTTGCCGAGATACCACGAGCGGGGACAGGATGTGTAGCTGTTGTACTGGGAGTATGAGATGTAGTCCATGCTCACACGGTATCACTCTTCCTTCGCTTCTTGTCACCGAGGATCCGGCAGTCTACACACCGACGCTTACCGTTGTCACGGACCACCCAGTTCTGGTGACCCCACTTGCACTTCTCCTTAAGCTTGCGATTCCTGGCTACCTGAGACTTGAGTCCACCAGCCTGAACAAGGGAAGGCTCATCGGGAGCCTTCGAGTCCTCGAACATACCCTCAGGAGGACGACCCCCACGGGTCGTCCAATACTTGTTAGCGGGAGAAGCGTCAGCGTAGCACAGATCTCTAACCGGGCAACCTGCACACACCTGCATACCCTGATGAATCTTGGGCCACTGCGTTTCAGATGACTCGCTGTCATCGTACTCGAACAGAGAGGGATCTTCAGTGTTGCAAGTACCTTCATCCCGCCAGTCGTCGGCCCTCCGGGTCGACGGACCATGGTAACCGTTGCGGATCAGCTTACCTGTGTACTGGTAGTCCAAGTCTCGGACCACATCGAACCCGTTGGTGGTCGTATCCTTGACCGACCGGTTCCACTTGCTCATGGTTACTCTTCTCTACCCGTTGAAGCCAGACCCCCTTAAGGGGGTCTGGCATACCATGGTTAACCATGGGCGCCTATTCTGCACTTATCAAGCGGCGCTTGGCGCCCCTTGGGGTGCAGCAAGGTGCGCAACCTGTTACTCATTTAATACCCCGGACCAGGCTGTCTCAAACCTGTTTCACTGTGTGATGCGCATCACGGTGCTGACCATGAAGCGCTCGAACAGTGCGTTGATCTCGCTGTCACTCATGGCCAGGATGAGGTCGGAGATGCTTACGATCCGATCGGACTCGTTGTCGAGTCCGCCCTCCTGGTTGCTGACTTCACGTCCGCGAGGTTCACGAATCTGTGCCACGTCGATTCCTCTCTGAAAATTCTGATAGTACTTGTGACCTGCGCCACACTTACACTGATGACCTTTACAGACCCGCACCATGTTAAACTGGTACACATGAAGACAACACTGGTACTTCCCGACATCCAGTATCCCTACCATGACGCGGTGGTGCTGAAGAAGATCGTACAGGTTGCTGCCGACATCCAGCCGGACGCGATCCTCCAGATCGGGGATGGCGTCGACTTCCCGACCGTGTCTCAGTGGTCCAAGGGTAACGCAGGCGAGTTCGAGGCGACCCTACAGGAGCACATAGACGGATTCAGGAAAGACGTCCTCGTACCCCTCAGGGAGGCTGCTCCCGTAGCTGACATCACGTGGCTTGAGGGGAACCATGACCTTCGAGTCCGGGACTTCGTCCGGAAGTACGCTGCGCCACTCGGACCTCTCCGAGCGCTGGAGATCCCATCCTTGTTCGCCCTTGAGGAGCTTGACGTCAAGTACGAACAGGGTCCTCTGCGGGTAGCCACCAACGTGCTTGCGGTACACGGCCACGAGAGCGGTGGGTACTGCGCATCCTCCTCCGCTTGGGACGCAAAGTTCGTCAAGCGATACGGGTCCCACAAGAGTTTCATATTCGGTCATACCCACCAGCCCTTCCTCTCCTCCCGCTCGTATGGGTACAACGGGAAGGTCACCCCGCGTTTCACTATGAACGTGGGAAGCATCATGGATCCGGTCGCCGCTACCTACGTCAAAGACGGAGCGGTCAACTGGACGATGTCATTCGCGCTCTTGCGCGACGACGGCAAGCGTGTCTGGCCCGAGCTGGTCACCATGGTGGACCGACTCTTCTACGTCGGAGGCAAGAGGTACTAGATGTGGCCCTTCAGGAGGGGCCTCAAGGCCCCTTCAAGGCCTGACTACAACTACATCAGGCAGATGGAGCTAGAGCTAGGTATCGGCCCTCCAGCGCCGATAGTGGAGTCTGGTCAGATGACCGAAGAAGAGTGGTTCGAGTTCTGTCGGACCATCCCGAGCGTGAAGAGGAATCGATGATCGACTACACGAGATTGACTCCGGCAGTCGAGCGTGCTGCCGGAATCGCTAAGTCCAACTTCCCTGCCCACCACAACGTCTCCGATGTCAAGCAGGAGATCTGGGTGTGGATCATGGAGAACAAGAACACGGTCACCAGAGTCCTCAGCGAAAGCAACGGGGAGAACGTGCTGATCGGGTACCTTGTGCGTGCAGCACAGACCCATCTCAAGACAGAGGACGCACAGTTCTACGGCTACGCCGAAGAGGACAAGTTCTTCTACTCGCTCGACCTGATCAAGAGCATCCTGGAAGTGGTGTTCAGCCACGAAGACTGGCAAAGCTTTGCTACAGCCCTTGACGCCATGCCGAGAGGCAAGCAGGACCCTAGTCACTCGGGCAACAACCTTGCATCCTACTCGGATGTCAAGTCTGCCATCGAACACCTTCCAGAAGACCACTACAACATCATGGTATGGCGCTACAAGTACCGTGAGACGTTCGCCGTTATCGGCGAACACCTGAACATCACCAGGCAGGCTGCTCAGCAGCGCCACGAGGTAGCTCTAGGGGGCTTGCAGGCCTTCCTGGGGCAGAGGGACCTGGGGTCGCTTCGCAATGGCTTCAGCGGCCGTACAGAGCCTTCTACCAACGCCTCCGCAGACGCCCGAACCATCCGGGACTACGAGGGCTGAGCGGGTAGTGAGGGACTCGAACCCCCGAGCCGATCAGACTCTCCCCAACTTAAGAACTACCCGATGGGAGCCCCGCCTTTTCGGCGGGGCTTTCTTGCTAGCGGGTCACGAAGTAGTGCACCACGCCGTAGATTGCACTTCCCAGCACGATGTCAAGGAAGCTGTACAGCGGCATCGTCAGAAACTTCTTCATCTCTACTCCTCTGCGGACCAGGACCTAAGCGCTTCGTCCGCGTCGTCAAGTTCGTCTTGCACCATGTACTCGATAGCATCCTGCAAGCGATGCGCTCGGTCGTACCAGTGGACTGCGACGCTAGCAGCACCTGCTAGCAAGAGTCCGCTCACGAATGTGAGCGTGTTGGTTCTCAACGCTTACCGCCTCCGCTACCTAGACCGACCAGCCAGAAGATGATGACGCCAACCACTAGGGCGCCACCAACTCCGTGACCGATCATCTGCTGCGCGACCGTCACCATGCTACTTCACCTACTTCCAGCTCTCGTCGGTAGTACTTCTCCAACGCTTTGTTGCTGTCCGCGACCAGAGCGTTAGTCTTGACGTTGCGCATCAACACGCATACAGGACCAACAGCTATGATCTCGAACGTGTTCGCTCGCTGGTTCTGTGAGAACTTCTCGCCGACTTTGTAGTCAGCGTTGTCCCACGCTTGAGCGATCTCATCGTCTGTCATCTCAGCCATCTTACCGTCCGCCCCTTTCTTGCGGGGACGGAACTCTTCGCAGCGCGACCACCAGTCGTCATGGAAGAGCCCTAGCCAGCCGTACAGCGAGCCGTCTGTGACGTACCAGACCCGCTCACCCTCTATCCATACGACACGCTTCACCTTCGCGTCTGTGGGGCTCTTGAAGAGCATGCCCACCCTGACAGGCTGAGCAGGTAGCTTGATCTTGCTGGTGAGTGCGTCGAGGTATCCCTCGACGATGTCCTTAGCTATGTCCTCAAGCTCTCGACCCTCAGTCTTGTCTGAGTCGAGAAACTTCATGACGGCCTTGATCTGGTCAGACTTAGAAGGGAGAGGCAAGGTTCGCCTCTTCGCCGAAGGGTATGACCTGCTTCATGACCTTGTAGCCAGCGACTCGCTTCAGGTCGACTTCGTAGACGTAGGTGTTCCCGTCGGTCGCCTTGGTCTCATCGTAGGCGTAGCTCCGCGCGTCACCCAAGGGGTTGAGTCCGCCGCAGCACACTGCGATGACGTTGTCGGGCTCTAGTGCAAAATGTATGTTGCTGGACTTGGACGCTACGTATGCCTTCATTGCTTCCCTCCTGTCGGACAGAGATGCACAAGGCCGAAGAACCCCATCATCGGGGACCAGCCTAGGGGGCGCCTACTTATATTTCGGCAGACCTTGTGCACCTTTGACCGAGCACAGCCCCCGAAGGGGCTGTGCGCAGAGGTTTACTTCTCCAGCGGATAGGCAGACCGAGACACATCGATCATGTTTTCCTTGATGCTCTCGACAACGACGTCATGAGCGTCTCGGAACGCCTCCCAGGAGGAGTGTGTCTGGATGAACCTGACCGCATCTCGCTGGCCCTGTAGGGCCAACTTGCGGGCCCCTGAGAGTGCATCCCGACCGACATGGATGACGCACGTCTCGTACGCCGGAGGGATGTCGCTGCTCAGCAGCTTGCCCGACCAGATCTTGAAAAGCAGGGCCGGGTTTTCAAGCTCAGGGTTGGTGGTGGTGACCACAGCGTAGTCTCCCACGTATGTGATCATACGGCCGTACTCGGTCTCCTCGTCGAACACCGCCTCATCGATCCGGTGATGGACTGCACAGTCTTCGCCCATCGGGCAGTCTTCGAACTCGTCTGTCACTTTATTCCCCTTACTCTCTTTGCGTTCAGAACAGCGAAGACGACTTGGCCGTTGAGACCAACCCTGACTTCACTCTCTGGCACTTCGTACTGCTGCTCCTCGAAGCCTACAGCCTGAAGAGTCCTCAGGCATCCCTTGAACCACCGCCTGAGCGAGACCGGGTCTGCGAAACCGCAGACCTCCCACTCTTGGATGTTGTTGAGCAGGCGGTCGGCGTAGGGCGTGAGGTGAATGCGGGTGCAGGACTTACTGACCAGCTTCTCACGCGCCTCCATGAACTGTTCAAGCTTCTTGGGGTCGCTATCGGACCACTCCATAACGTACCAGGAGCCTGCGTAGGGGCCGCAAGGCATGTTGACGCGCTTGTCGATGACCTCTTTGTGTGCGAGGCGGTAAACGATCATAACGGTCTCCTGTTGCGTGCTAAGCGTCCACGTCTTCAGGCTCGTAGTCGAACCGAGGTTCGGTACCAGCGCTACGCAGCTCTTCGCAGAGAGCGGAGCAGAAGCCCCACTGATCAGCGGAGAGAGAGACGTGACAGATTACGCACTTGTCCATGATTTCCCTTTCTGAACGAGCACCCCGCAAGGGTGCTCTAGTGCCTGCCTAGGACTCGCACCTAGGTGTGTGCTGCTCAGGCTACCTGTTACCAGCCGAGATCAACAGGTACCAGCTCCTCTGTCTTCTCGTCAACCATGATGTTGGCGCCATGCAAGTCCTGGATGCCCATACGGTCCATCAGGACACGCCTAAGGCTCCAGTAGCCCATTCCGGGGCCGTCGTTGTGGGAGTAGTTGTCCAGCTCTCTGCCTGTCACCAGCTCCATAGCGATGACCGCTTCGTCATCCAGGTCGTAGAGCTCATGCCGAGGAAGGCGAGAGCCTGGAGGCATCTCGCACTCAAGGCGGAGGCGCTCCAGGTTCTCATGCTCACTCCAGTTGGACTGGCAACCTTCATAGTCGTCATCGTCAGGGTCCCGAGGGGACTGCTCCACCTTGTAGGCGACCCCATCAGGGGACGCGAACACAGTGCGGTAACAGCCCTCCCCAAGCAGCCTCCAGCCCTCAGGGGCTGCCTTGGAGAAGTAGTCGTACCCCCACTTGTGCTTGGAGGCCTCCTCGCGGTACCAGTCACGGATGAACAGAGCATCTTCCGCGTTGCCGATCATGCCCATGATCTCTCCAGATCATAGTGGAGAACGCCCTGTGCGCTCTCTTTGTCCCTCGGATGAGGCTCGCACTCATCTGCCGCTAGTCGAGGGTGACCGAGTCAGCGACCAAAGTCCACCGGAATCAGGACTTTGGTCGACTCTTCGATCATAACGTTCTCGCTGTGCATGTCGCACAGGTTGTAGGCACACTCGATCTGCCACATAAGGTCGGTGATCTCTTTGGGCTGATCCCAGGAGTAAAGGGCGTAGACCGTCTTGCCAACGATGCGCTCCATAGCGAGCACACCGTTACCGCTGAAGCCAAGCGGGTAGAAAGAGCAGGCGGGGAGACGAGAGCCTACAGGGGCTTCTCTGTCCCGCGCCCTCTCCAGGGCCTGATACTCGCCCTCGTTCGACTGGACACTGTCGGGGCGGTGCTGCACTTTGTACGCAACACCGTCGGGTGACAGCCACACCGAACGGAACGAGCCCTCACCCAGGTAGGTCCAACCCTCAGGGGGGTCGCTCCTCATGTGCTGAGTGGTGCGAGGGTACTTCTCCTCGCCATACCAGGCACGTACCCAGTCGCGGATAAGCCTGGCATCTGCTTCGTTACCGATCTCCACGGCCTACTCCTACTTGTAGAGAGACTTGAGGAGGGCTCCGACAGCCCTGAAGGCTATGTACGCCACCAGGACAAACAGGATGATGTCCATCATGTTCCCTTTCGCGAAGAACGTCACTGTGTGTGATGTCCAGCGCCCCGGGCTGGAGTCGAACCAGCCTATGGCCGTTCGGGGCTGCCCACACGCCTTTGTGTGAGCCTACGAGCACCTAGTAGGGCATCGGCCTGCCACTAGGTGTCCGGGTGTCTGTAGGAGGCCCCTGAGGGGGCCTCTTGGGGGTCTTAACGATCCTGATCTGCTTCATACTCACTCGCCCACTTGAGAGCCTCGGCCTTGGTGTTGAAGCCCAAGAATGTACCCACCGTGTTCACCTCGCCAGTGAGGCGGGCGAAACGGACTGTGTACCGCCTCGGGGAGTTGAAGTCCTCACGCTCGGAAGACACGAAGAACGCGCCCTCGGGGTGCTGGACCAGCTCCGGATACAGGATGGAGTCGAAGAACGCCATAGAAGACTCATCGAACCAGTGATGGCCGATAGCCTTGTTGGCCCACTTGATCTCTTGGAGGCTGTTGAACATGTCCCACTCCCTTGGTCATCGAACTGCGTGCCCGCTCTGGACTCGAACCAGAGAGTATGCCATTCGGGCTAGGTGCCTAGCGACGCTTGTACGACGGTCCGCCGAACTTGCGGACTGCCGGGGCGTTGCCCTTGCGGGGTGCAGGCTGCACCTTCACGTGACCACTACCATACTTAGGGTAGTAGTGGTAATGGTGGTGCGTGTCGTAGTAGCCGTGGCTGGTGTCGTGCGGGTAGTACCCGCCGCTATTGCCACCAGGGTCGTTGCATGCCACTACAGCTACAAGCACGATCACAGCAAGGAAGAGCCCCGCAACAAACGTGAGGATCTTGCTTTCGCTGTCCATATTGTCCTCCCTAGACAGGCAAGGCCTTCGCCTTGCCCTAGCGCCTCTCTACGGCTCGAACGTAGATGCCTGCCTGCGAGGCTTACTGCCTAGCGATACGACCGTACAGCCTGCCCTACGGAGTGGCTCCAGGTATATCCACTGTCTTGCGTGCCTTGAGCGATCTGGAGCATGCGGGCAACGTTGCTGTCGGTGTAGTTGATGACGCCTTCGCTCCTCAAGTCTACGAGCAGGTCTTCGGCGGGGACGCCGAGGCTGTCGCTAACCCCCCCGTCGGCCCGCACGAGGCGCTCCAGAGGCACTCCAGCGTTGTGGAGGAAGTGTCCGACGATGCACGAAGGCTGACCGCCCTCTACGTAGAGACACACACCCCCAGCATGCGGGTAGCGATACTCCTCACCCTTGAGGTCCACGAGGGAATGCAGACCCTCGACGACGTCTTTGATGGTGATCTCGATCATGTCCACTCCCTTGACGTGCCAGGCGCCCCTTACGGGCGCCCGAGTAGGTGCT
>WNFQ01000638.1_pt1 | contig 45436 bp, 43 predicted proteins | sample 5400171 | NCBI WGS metagenome assembly WNFQ01 (sample SAMN13153356, study PRJNA577476) | soil metagenome | isolation source: 20 cm soil under Madrone tree | place: USA:California | collected 2016-06-14
CGATATCCGCCCTTAAGAAAGCGCGCGCTGCGAAGCTTGGCGGCAGATCCGCAGCTATTCTCGCGACTGCTGGCAGCGCACCTGGGGGAGGCTTCCCCTAAATTTCTGGCGGCCCTGAGCTTGCGCCTCGGTTGGCAATTTCTGACTGCGTGAAGGGAGACGGTGAAAGATGAATTGGTTTCGAAGCCGTCTGGCAGCAGTCTTCTATTTCCTGGTAGCAGCGCCCATGACGCTGGCGGTGCTAAGTGCTTTGCCGCAGCATGCTGCGCCGCAGCCCCCGGCGAGTGAAATAGTTCTCGGGATCGATCCAGCTAAGAGCAACGTTCACTGGGCGCTTGGAAGCACGGTTCACACAGTCCACGGATCATTCGCATTCAAGAAGGGAACTCTGCAGCTAGATACGTCGACGGGCAAGGCCCGCGGCGAGATCATCGTGGACGCGGCAAGCGGGAATAGCGGCAACGATTCACGCGACAAGAAAATGCACAAAGAGGTTCTCGAAAGCGGGCGATACGCGGAAGTCATTTTTCGGCCCGACCGGGTGGAAGGGAAAATTCCGCCGCAGGGAGCTTTTACCGTTAACGTGCACGGACTTCTGGTTTTACATGGCAGCGAACACGAACTGACGGTGCCTGCCAAAGCAGAATTTGCCGGAGATCATTGGACGGGCAGCGCGAAATTCAACGTGCCTTTCATCGATTGGGGCCTCAAGAATCCAGGCAACTTCTTCCTCAAGGTGAACCACGCGGTAGAGATCGAACTTGAATTGCAAGGCAGTCTGCAAAATGCCGCGGCACCGTAATCCAAGGCTACTCTTCAGATTCTTGCGTGACAATATGGACGTCCACCGCTGTCGATTCGCGAAGAAAACGGTGCACGGCCGAAAGATATAGATACTTGCGCCAATCATGAATCGCGGCGCGGCCGAAAATCACCTGGGTAATATGTTTCGCGCGGACAAATTCCGCCACACTATCGGCCACGCTCCGGCCTTTCAAACGGACCACCTGAGCGCCGAGACTTTCCGCGAAGCGCAGATTGGCATTGAGGGCGTTCTGGTCTGGCTCTTTAATGCCGAACTCGCGGTCCACGTGAACCACGTAAAGTTCGGCATCCATCCGGCGCGCCATGCGGGCAGCTCGAGCGATCAGGTACTGTCCCGAAGGATTCGACGAGATACACACGGCAATGCGCTCCCGCACCGCCCAGTTTTTCCGGATGTCCTCCGCTTCCATGTAGGATTCGAGGCTGCGGTCAACCTGTTCGGCGACCTGGCGCAAAGCCAGCTCGCGGAGGGCAATGAGATTGCCGCGGCGGAAGAAATTCTTGAGAGAGCGTTCCACCTTTTCGGAACTATAAACGTCTCCCCGCTTCATGCGGTTTTGCAGGGCTTCCGGAGTGAGGTCCACCATTACGGTTTCGGCGGCAGTGAGGGGGACCCAGTCCGGAACGGTCTCGCGCACGGTAATACCGGTGATCGACCGCACGACGGGCGCAATGCTCTCGATGTGCTGAATGTTAAGCGTGGACACAACGTCGATTTTTGCGGCCAGGAGTTCTTGCACGTCTTCGTAACGCTTGCGGTGCTTGCTCCCCGGGATATTCGTATGGGCAAGCTCGTCGACCAGAACCACTTGAGGGCGGCGCGCGAGAATGGCATCGACGTCCATCTCCTCGAAGATCGTTCCTTTGTATTCGATTTTCTTCCGCGGGACGGATTCGATATTTGTGAGGAGTTCTTCAATGCCTTTGCGGCCGTGGGTTTCCACGACACCGATCACGACGTCCTCGCCGCGGCTTCTGCGCCGGAGCGCCTCGCTCAACATGCTAAAGGTTTTGCCGACACCCGGAGCGTAGCCGAGGAAAAGCTTGAAAATTCCGCGTGCCTTTTGCGGGGGAGAGGCAATTTCTAACCAGTCTTCCGGCTTCTTTGGCAAAGGCTTATCTTCTCCCCGGCAAAACGAAGGCCTACGCTAGAATAGAGAAATGCAGAGCTATCTCGCCGGCCGGGCCGTTGGTTTCGCACTCTCCATTATCATCGTCGCCGGCATCGCGTTTCTCTACCGCCATGTCCTTCTTGTGAATCAGACCACGGTTGCGCTGACGCTTCTTCTTGCAATTCTAGCAGTTTCAGCGGTCTGGGGAATGGTGGTGTCCGTCTTCATGTCTGTGGTGGCGATGCTGGTCTTCAACTATGCGTTCTTGCCCCCAATTGGGAATTTAACCATCGCCGACCCTCAGAATTGGGTGGCGCTCGGATCATTCCTGGTTACATCTATCGTGGGTAGCCAGCTGTCGGCCCGTATCCGGAAGGAGGCAGACGAAGCACATAGCCGACGCCGCGAGATGGAGCGGCTCTACAAATTCAGCCAAAAGTTGCTTGGCGAAGGCAACGTCATCCAGTTGATGAATGCAATACCGAATTACGTTGTGGAAACTTTTGAGGCGGGCGCGGCTGAGCTATTTCTTCCCCAGAAAGAAAAATTCTATCGATCCGGATATGGCGCTTCTCATCTCGATGAAGAGAAAATGAAGACGGCGTTCCTCCGCGATGAAATGACCATCGAATCGCAGCAGAGCCTTTACTTTGTTCCAGTGCGCCTCGGGGTGAGGGCCATCGGGAGCCTCGGTATTTCGGGAGCAAGGTTCTCGCGCCAGACGCTTGATGCCGTTGGCAGCCTGGTGGCCATAGCAATCGAACGGGCGCGAGCCGTGGAACAACTCGGCCTGACGGAAGCCGAGAGGCAAGGAGAACGATTGAAGTCCGCATTGCTGGATTCTGTCGCGCACGATTTCCGCACACCGCTGACCTCCATGAAAGCGGCGGTGACAAGCCTGCTCGCCAGCGGGAAGATGGTCGTTCCCCAAGCTCACGAATTGCTCACCATCATCAATGAAGAGTGTGACCGGCTGAACCATCTCGTCGAAGAAGCCGCGGAGATGGCGCGGCTGGAAGCCGGAGAAATCGACCTGCATATTGCGCCGGCGTCGATCGAGGAGATTATTCACGGTGCGCTTGCGCTCTCCAAGTCTTCCGTGGGAGCGCGGGAGATTCAGGTTAAAGTAGCCCCGGATCTTCCGCCCGTAGAGGCAGATATTGGGCGTGCCCAAGACATTTTGGTGAAGCTCATCGACAATGCCAATCTGTATTCGTCAAAGGAGCAGCCGATCATTATTACCGCAGAACTTAGTGGGGACTACGTAACGACGAGTGTGGCCGACCGTGGCCCGGGCATCGACGATCTCGAGCAGGGAATGATTTTTGACAAATTCTATCGCGGGAAAGATCAGCGCTATCTTGTGCGCGGAACGGGAATGGGGCTGCCGATCGCCAGGGCCCTCGTCACAGCGCACAAGGGAAGTCTTGGAGTGACCAGCCAACTCGGTCATGGCTCGGTCTTCTCGTTTTCCTTGCCCGTTGCACGAAGGGCGGAGCGATCAACATGAATGACGCCTCAATCCTGGTTGCGGACGATGAGCCGCAGATTCGGCGAGTGCTGCGGTCCACTCTCTCCAGCCATGGCTACGTGATCATCGAGGCCAAATCGGGCGAGGAAGCGGTGGAAGCCGTTCGTAAGGAGAAGCCCGACCTTGTACTTCTCGATGTGAACATGCCGGGCATCGGTGGGATCGAAGCGTGCCGGGAGATTCGGCAATCTTCCGATGCTCCCATTATTATGCTCACGGTTCGAAACGCGGAGCGGGACAAAGTGCTCGCACTCGACGCCGGAGCGGACGATTATGTGGTCAAGCCCTTTGGCATCGAAGAACTGCTGGCGCGAATTCGTGCCGCATTGAGGCGGTACTCTCCCGGTGACACACTGCCTCCTTTTGTTTCGAAGGACTTTACTCTGGATTTCGAGAGCCGGCAGTTGACCGTGCGCGGCCAGGAAGTGCACCTGACGCCGAAGGAATTCGACGTTCTCAAGCTTCTGGTTGCCAATCAGGGCAAGCCGCTGACGCATCGAAGACTTCTGCAGTCCGTTTGGGGGCCCGAATATGGGGAAGAAACGGAAAACCTGCGCGTGGTCATCAACCAGTTGCGCAAAAAAATCGAAAGCGATCCAGCGCAGCCGAAGTACATCCGCACGGAACCATGGGTGGGATACCGCTTCCAACCGCCGCGCGGGAATCTCCCTAAGTCACCCTCTCGAAAATAGTAAAATTGTCTGGGATTCGGCGGACACCGAAATCGCCGGAGAGGACGGGCCGGTTATTTCGAAAGCGGATGTTGTGCGTCGAGATCCAGATTCAGCTCCAGAACATTTACGCGTGGCTCGCCTAAGACGCCAAGTTGCCTTCCTAAAGTATGCTTGGCGACGAGTGAGCGGAGTTCAGCCTCGCTGACGTGGCGCGCGCGCGCGACTCGGACAATCTGGAATTCGGCCGCAGCGGGAGAAATGTCCGGGTCGAGGCCTGAGCCCGATGTGGTGACAAGATCAACGGGGACTGGCGAGCCGGGATTCTCCGCATGGAGCTTCTCTATGTCACCTTTCACGCGGTCCATGAGCTGTCGATTGGTGGGCCCAAGGTTGGAAGCGCCGCCACCGGCGGAGACGGGGTCGTAGCCATTGCCGGCCGCTGAAGGCCGGCCGTGAAAGTAGCCGTCTGAAGAAAAGGGCTGGCCGATGAGGCGGGAACCGATGATCTGGCCGTTCTTCACGAGCAATCCGCCATTGGCTTTCGAGGGGAAGAGTAGTTGCCCGAGGCCCGTCACGGCCAGGGGATAGAGCAGTCCGAACAGGATGGTGGTCGCCACTGTCATCAAGAGTGCGATTCGCAAATTCTGTTTCATAGCATTCCTCAAGCGAGATGCAAGTACGTGATCATCACGTCGATCAGCTTAATTCCGATGAAGGGCGCGATCACGCCGCCGAGGCCGTAGATCAGCAGATTCTGCCGCAGCAAGGCCGCGGCACCCACGGGGCGATAGCGGACTCCCCTCAGCGCAAGGGGGATGAGCGCGATAATGATGAGCGCGTTGAAGATTACCGCTGAGAGGATCGCGGACTCCCGAGTATGCAGCCCCATTATGTTCAGGATATGCAGTTGCGGGAATGCGACGACAAACATCGCCGGAATGATGGCGAAATATTTAGCGACGTCGTTGGCTACGGAAAATGTAGTAAGCGCACCGCGGGTGATCAGCAACTGTTTTCCAATTTCCACGATTTCAATCAGCTTCGTTGGATTTGAATCGAGGTCGACCATGTTGCCGGCTTCTTTCGCGGCTTGCGTGCCGGTGTTCATGGCGACCCCGACGTCGGCCTGCGCCAGCGCTGGGGCATCATTCGTGCCGTCGCCGGTCATGGCCACGAGCTTGCCCTTGGCTTGTTCGCGCTTAATGAGCGCCATCTTGTCTTCCGGCTTGGCTTCGGCAAGAAAATCGTCGACGCCCGCCTGGCGTGCGATTGCCGCGGCGGTAAGCGGGTTGTCACCTGTGATCATCATCGTGCGGATGCCCATGGCCCGCAGATGATCGAACCTCTCGCGCATGCCGCCTTTCACCACATCCGTCAGGGCGATGGCGCCGAGCACATGACGATTCTGGGCCACCAGCAAAGGTGTGCCACCGCTATTTGAAATGTCCCGGATTATCTGTTTGATTTCGGGAGGTACTACCTGGCCTTTCTCAGCCACGTATTTCTCGATTGCTTCGGGTGCGCCTTTTCGGATTTCATGGCCGTCCAGGTCCACGCCGGACATGCGGGTCTGTGCCGAAAACGGAATAAAAGCCGGATTGTGCGGAGCCAGTTCGCGCCCTCGCAGCCCATACTTTTCCTTGGCGAGGACGACAATGGAGCGCCCTTCCGGCGTTTCATCCGCAAACGATGCTAGCTGCGCGGCGCTGGCCAGATCCGTATCCGTCACGCTGGGACAGCAGTGGAACGAAGTCGCCTGGCGGTTCCCAAGCGTAATTGTGCCGGTCTTGTCGAGAAGGAGCACGTCAACGTCTCCGGACGCTTCAACGGCGCGGCCCGACATCGCGATGACGTTTCGCTGAATGAGGCGGTCCATGCCGGCGATGCCGATGGCCGACAATAGTCCGCCGATCGTCGTGGGAATCAGACAAACCAAAAGCGAAACGAGGACGAAGATGCTTTGCGGCGCGCCTGAATAGATCGCAAAAGGCTGCAGGGTCACGACGGCCAACAGGAAGATAATCGTCAAACCGGCCAAGAGAATATTGAGGGCAATCTCATTCGGCGTCTTCTGCCGCGATGCGCCTTCCACAAGGCGGATCATGCGGTCGAGAAACGTCTCGCCTGGATTTGAGGTAATGCGCACGCGAATTTCGTCGGAGAGCACGCGTGTGCCGCCGGTGACGGCCGAACGGTCTCCACCGGACTCGCGAATCACGGGAGCCGATTCACCGGTAATCGCGGATTCGTCTACTGATGCCACTCCTTCGATGACCTCGCCATCCCCGGGAATGAGTTCTCCTGCGGTAACCAGCACCTCGTCGCCGGAACGCAGCTTTGAACTGGGAACGACTTCGATGGAACAGTCTGCTCGCAAACGGTGCGCAATCGTCTCCGCCCGTGCCTTGCGCAGCGTGTCTGCCTGGGCCTTGCCACGCCCTTCCGCCATGGCTTCGGCGAAGTTCGCAAAGACAACGGTGAACCAAAGCCACAGGGTAATCTGCAAGCCAAATCCGAACCCTCCAGCATGGTGCAGGCTATCGCGAATGAGCTGGATCGAAGTGAGGAGAGCGCCGACTTCAACAACGAACATAACGGGATTCTTGACCATCGTCCGCGGATGCAACTTGCGGAACGAATCCAGCACGGCAGTCCCGAAGATCTTTGTATCCTTTAGTGACGACTTAGCTCTTGCCTGAGATGCGTGTTCCATGTGTTCCTTAGAACGACTTTCCAGAGAGCATCAATAGATGCTCGAGAATCGGCCCGAGGCTCAAAGCCGGGAAAAAGGTCAGCGCCCCCACGATCACGATTGTCGAAGCAAGCAAAACAGTGAAAAGGGGACCTGTGACGGGGAAAGTGCCGAGAGACGCCGGCGCCGTTTTCTTTCTTGCGAGATTCCCGGCAATCGCCAGAATGGGGATGACGACAAAAAACCTCCCAAGCAGCATGGCAAACGCGGTGCTCGTGTTGTACCAGGGCGTGTTCGCGTTTAAGCCGCCGAATGCCGAGCCGTTGTTCCCAGTAGCTGAGGTGTAGGCATAGAGAATCTGCGAGAGACCATGCGGGCCGGGATTCGAAATGCTCGAGGTGCCGAACTTGGCGACGACCGCGATGGCCGCGAGTGTTAAAATCGTCACCGAAGTCACGAGAACCGACAGCATAGCCATCTTTACATCGAAGGCTTCGACTTTCTTGCCCAGGTACTCGGGTGTTCTCCCCACCATCAGCCCGGCGATGAATACCGCCAGAATGACGAAGACCAACATTCCGTAAAGACCAGAACCCACTCCGCCAAAGATGACTTCCCCCAACATGATGTTGACCAGTGGAATCATTCCGCCGAGTGGAGTGAAGGAATCATGCATGCCGTTCACCGCCCCACAGCTTGCATCGGTTGTCGCCGTTGCGAAGAGAGCGGAGTTGGCGATTCCAAAGCGGACTTCTTTTCCCTCCATATTTCCGCCGGATTGAAGGGCCGTGGCGGCTTGATTGACGCCAGAGAGTTGTGAATTGCCCCTGGCCTCGGCCCAGTACACGGTGCTGACACCCACAAGGAACAATGCAGTCATTGCGCCCCAGACCGCCCAGCCGTGACGCGGGGAGCCGGTCATGCGGCCCAGGGTGTACGTCAGGCCAGAGGGAATCACAAAGATCAGAAACATCTCCAGGAAATTTGAAAGCGGCGTCGGATTCTCAAACGGGTGCGCGCTGTTTGCATTGAAGAAGCCGCCGCCATTCGTCCCAAACATCTTGATGGCTTCCTGCGAAGCAGCCGGCCCGAGAGGAATCACCTGTTGCGTGATCGTCTGCGTGGCCGCCTTGCCGTCGGGACCCTGAGTTTGAACAGTCTGTGGTTCGAGGAGCTGTGCCGTGGCATACGGCTTCAGGTTCTGCACCGTCCCCTGCGAAATCAGAACAAGTGATCCCACCAGGCAGGCAGGAAGCAGCACCCACAAGAAGCAGCGGGTCAGATCCACCCAGAAATTACCGAGAGTGTTGGATTCGCGGCGCGCAATTCCACGAATCAGCGCGATTGCCAGTGCCACGCCAACGGCAGCGGACGCGAAATTGTGGTAAGCGAGGCCTGCCATCTGAGTCAGGTAGCTCATCGTGGTTTCAGGGACATAGGCTTGCCAGTTGGTATTCGTGGTGAAGGAGACTGCGGTATTCCACGCGAGATCGGGCGCTACGTTTGCGAAATGCTGAGGATTTAAGGGGAGCCACTGCTGCATGCGCTCCATAAGATAGAGCAAAATTAGCGAGACGCCACTGAAGAGCAGCATGGCCGCCCCATATTCCGTCCAGCGCATCTCATGTTTCTCGTCTATGCCGCAGAGCCGGTAGATCAGGCGCTCCATGGGCCGCAATACGGGATCAGGGAAAGTTTTCTCGCGGCTGAAGACACGAGTCATGAAGATCCCCAGCGGCTTGGTGACAAGGAAAATCGCAAGGAGATAGAGGCCAATCTGGAACCAGCCATTGGCAGTCATGACTAGAATTTCTCCGGTTTCAGCAGAGCCAGCAAGAGATAACCAAAGAGAAGAACGGCGATGATGATGAGAACAATATTCTCCAGCATTGCGGGTCTCCGCCTTATTTCAACCGCTCGCAACCTCGGAGATAAAGGGTCGAGAGGGCAAAGAAGATGACGGTCACAAGAATGAAAAGTAAGTCTCTCACAGCAATCTCCAAAATTATGGTATCAGCGCCGGGCTTAGGAAGTGATGAATTGTACCTAAGGATTTTGTGAAGAAAACGTTGTTTCTAGATGACGGAGGAGCAGTGGCGATTCCCATCTAACCGTTGCTGCAAGAGGAAAGAAGATGCCGAACGAAGCGGGAGCGTAACCTAAACGGGGAGTCGAAGCAGGGCCCTGCAGCCGCGCGCATCGGAACGGTTCTTTAAAGTTAGCTCACCACCGTGAGCTTCAGCGATCTGGCGACTAAGAACCAGACCAATACCCGAGCCGCCCTGCTTGGTCGTGAAGAAAGGAACAAATAGGTTCGACGTATTGGGAAGTCCAGGGCCCTCGTCGATAACCCAGACGTCGAGTTGTGCGCCTTGCCGGGACCAGCTCACTTGAACGCATCCACCTGTTTCGAGTGTCGCATCCGCAGCATTACGAACCAGGTTGATCAGCAACTGCTCCAGTTGATCGGCGTCAGCCGAAATGACCACGTCAGGTCCTTTCAAGAGGCTGACCTTTACCCGCGTCTCGAGTTTTATGGTCCGGCTGATCCATTCCGAGACGTTTACGGGCAGTAACTTCGGTTGTGGCAGCCGTGCAAGTTGTGCGTACGCCGCCATGAAGCGCCCAAGTGCCTCCGTGCGAGAGCGAATGATGCCAAGGCCTTGCCGGAGATCATCCAAAATCGAAGCGGACGCTTCGCTCTGCAATTCGGAAGACTTGGAGGCACTCTGGAGCCCGCTCTCCAGAGCTTGCGCGACGGACTGAATAGGGGCCAGCGAGTTGTTCAATTCGTGCCCAAGTACTCGAATGAGCCGCTGCCAAGCTTTGCGCTCTTCGTCTCGGAGCGTGCGGCTCAGATCGCTCAGGACTACGAGTTGATGAGGCAACCCTCCCTGGCGGAACGTCCCACGACGCATCCCCCAGCGCCCGGAGGCTCCGGGAAAAGCCAGCTCCATCGTGTGCGCGGCCTCGCCTTCCAGGCAAGCTCCGAGTCCCAGCTCTTCCGCGGTAAATCCCAGCAGGCTCCCTTCAGGACGGCCCAATAAGCGTTCGCCGGCACGATTGACCAGCCGCAGCTTCGTGCTGTTGTCGAACGTGAAGATGGCGAGGTCAATCTCCTCCATCACGGTTCGCAGGAGGGCAGTGGCTTCCAGCGCGCCCAGGCGCTGTTGCCGCAGGGTTTCACTGAGAGCGTTTACTTCAGTCATCACTTCACCCATGGCGTCGTCGCTGCGCGCCCCGCGAGCGCGCATTGAAAAGTCCTCTTCGCGCAGGGCGGACAGGAGATTCGAGAGTGTTTGCAGGGAAAAGACAACGCGATGCCGCAGCGAAAAAGCGAAGCCGAGCCAGAGAGAAAGAATGAGAAACGCAAGTGTCCAGACAGTGCCGGAAGAATAATTCCCATGCCACAAGAGAATCATGGCGATCAGCGAACCTGGGAAACCCGCGGCTAGCGCGAGGAGCTGGATGCGGCGCTCATAGGCCAGTGGCGTCATTCCAGTCCATGTTTTTGCAGCCGGCGATACATGGCGCTCCGGCTCAGCCCCAGAGCCTTGGCTGCCTGGCTTACATTTCCTTCGTGGCGGGAGAGAGTGCGCTGGATAAGATACCGCTCAACTTCGTCGAGACTCATCTCCTCGAGCTTAGCCGCGCCGCCGGCGGGCTGCGCTCGCAAACCGAGGTCTGCCGCGCGGACGGCAGGCCCGGGCGAAAGAAGCACGCCGCGTTCCACCGCATGATCAAGTTCGCGAACGTTGCCCGGCCACGCATGCTCATGAAGAGCCTTGATGGCGGCGGGGTCGAAGCCGGAAAGTTTTTTGCTGTAGCGCTGCGCGTAACCGTGGAGAAAATGGTGCGCAAGGAGGTCGACGTCCTCGCGGCGGTCACGCAGCGGCGGGACGTGGATCTCGATGGTATTCAGTCGAAACAGCAGGTCTTGACGGAACCGGCCGGCAGCGGCCTCCGCGTTCACATCGGCGTTGGTAGCCGCGAGCACTCTCACATTGACGCGCCGAGTGGTAGACGAGCCGACGCGCTCGAGATCCCCCGTTTCCAGAACGCGCAAGAGTTTCGCCTGCAGGTTGAGCGGGACGTTGGCGATTTCGTCCAGAAACAACGTGCTTCCGTCGGCGAGTTCGAACCGCCCGACGCGGTCCGCGCGCGCATCGGTAAAAGCGCCTTTCACGTGTCCGAAGAGCTCGCTTTCGAAAATACCTTCGGATAGCCCGCCCGCATTCACGGTCACCATTGGCTTCGTCGCCCGCGCCGACAACGCATGAAGAGTTCGCGCGACAACTTCTTTGCCGGTGCCATGCTCTCCTGTGATCAAAACGTTTGCGTCCGAAGGTCCGATTTGTCCAATCAGCTCCAGCACCGGGGCCATCGCCGGGGATTTCGCCAGAAATGTTGGGCGCGATTCGGCGCGCAGGATGCGGTTTTCGGCTTCAAGACGAGATGCCTGCCGTAGCGCCTGGCGCAAATCGATTTGCGTTCGCAGAATAGCCAGCAGCCGAGTATTTTCCCAGGGCTTCTGAACAAAGTCGCGTGCACCGCGGCGCATCGCCTCCACGGCCACTTCGATGCTGCTCCACGCCGTCATGACGACGACAGGCAACGTGCTGTCGAGCATTTGGATGCGCGTAAGCAGGTCGAGCCCCTCCTGACCCGACGTCGTGTCTCTTGCGTAATTGAGGTCCATCAGGACCGCGTCAAATTCCCGGGATTCGATGGCGCTCAGTGCCTCGGTCGGAGAGGCAACGCCCTGCGTTTCATAGCCCTCACGCTTTAAGAGCAAGCGCAGGGCATCGCGGATGTCCGCCTGGTCGTCAGCCAAAAGAACTCGATAAGGGTGGGGGTTAGTCGTCTTCATTCGAATGTGTTTGTGAAGTGTATCCTAGGCCCGCTTTTCAGGAACAGTGAGAAACGATCAAGGCGCCGTCTCGCAGCCCGCAAACGCCTGCTCACGCGGGCTGTGCCGCGCCGACTTGCGCGCCGGCCGTTGCGTTGTCACTCACAACCCACCCGTCCTTCAGTTGGATGATGCGATTCCCATAGGCCGCATTTCTTTCTGAGTGTGTGACCTGGATAATTGTCGTGCCGGCGTCATTCAGTCTCTTGAAGAGCTGCATGATCTCATCGCCCTGTGCGGAATGCAGATTCCCAGTCGGCTCATCAGCGAGAATCAGTTTCGGACTGAGGATCACCGCGCGGGCCACTCCGACAAGTTGCTGCTGGCCGCCGGAGAGCTGGTTCGGAAACAGGTCTTTCTTGCCGACGATGTGGAATCGGTCGAGGCTATCGCAAACCAGGCTAACGCGCTCTTTGTGCGGCACATTCTTGTAGGACAGCGGCACTTCCAGGTTTTCGAATACCGTCAGATTGTCAATCAGATGATAGCTCTGGAAGACGAAACCAATATTCGCCTTATGCAGTTCGTTCCGCTTCTTGACATTGAGCTTGTGGACGGCTTCACCCAGGAAATAATAGTCCCCGGTCCATGCGCCATCGAGCATTCCGATGATGCTTAGCAGCGTTGACTTCCCGGCGCCGGAAGGGCCCATGATGGTGACGAACTCGCCCGGTTGAATATCCAAATTGATTCTGCGCAACAGATAAAATTTATTCGGACCAGCCTCGACAACCTTTTCCAGATTTCGCAGTTGAATCAATGGTTCCACAATTTCTCCTTACCTCATGGCAGGGAATCTGGGCAGCAGCACTCTAAGTCCTTGTCCGTCTCTCTGTTGTAGCGCAAGTGGTCCGTTTCTTCCAAGCGCCGGCTGGAGGCCCGGCGCAGGACCTCAATCGTGCCGCAAGGCCCGGAGCGGATCGAGGTGCGCTGCCCGCCGCGCGGGAAGGTAGCACGCTATTCCGGCCACGGCGAGCAGCAGCAAGGGCAGCCCGATGAATGACGCTGGGTCGGCAGCCTGCACTCCGAAAAGGAGTGATGAAAGAGCCCGCGCCAGCAGGAACGCGACGGGCAGGCCAATCGTCAGCCCCAGCACGGTGAGGAGCATGCCGCTTCGAAGCACCAAGGCGAGGACGTTGCCCGTCTGCGCACCCATCGACATGCGGATTCCGATCTCGTGGGTCCTCTCGCTCACCGAATAGGACATGACCCCGAAGACGCCAACCGATGCTAGCACCAGTGCGATAGCACCCAGCACAGCCATCATCGTGGCCACGTACGCGATGCCAACAATCGATTCCGTGATCACCTTGTCCATCGGTTTGATGTTGTACAGCGGCAAATTTGCATCGACCGCCGCAATTTCCGCGCGAGCCGCGGAAACGAATTTCAGCGGATCACCTGCCGTGCGTAGCACAACGGTCGTGAAATACGGGGGCGCCTGCCGGAACGAGCGGTAAATCGTGGGAACATCGTCCTTGACGATCCAGCTGTAGTGCACGTCGTTGACCACGCCGACCACGGTCATCCATTCACCTTCGGCTTCCGCTTTGCCGGCCTTGATATGGCGGCCCAGCGGATTCTCGCCGGGAAAATAGCGCCGTGCCAGACTCTCGCTGATCACCGCGACCTGCGGTGATTCCGCTCCGTCCGTATCGCTCAGCAATCGGCCGTCGTGCAGCGCGATATTTAGCGTATTGAAGTAATTCGGTGTGGTTGTCTCCACGATGGCGCTGCGCACTTCGCCGCGCTGCGTCAGCGGACGTCCCTCGACCGAAAACTCTCTTTCGTTGATGGCTCCTCCATCCGCGTAGGGGACGTACGTCACCAGCGAAGCCGCTTGCACGCCGGAAACAGAACCAAGCCGCCGCACGATTTGTTCGTTGAAGTTCAGCCGCGCGGCTGGCTGCGCATACTGTACTTCCGGCAGCGAGAAGTTGAGCGTCAGCAGCGTTTGCGGAGCGTAGCTCTCATTCACGCTCAGCAATCTTTGGAAGCCTTTCACCATCAGGCCCGCGCCTACCAGAAGCACGAGCGCGAGCGCCACTTCGGCAACCACCAGCGCTCCACGCAGGCGGTGCCGTGCGCGGCTGACGGAAGAACCGCGGCCGCCTTCTTTCAGCGTTTCCGCAATGCTGGCGCGGGAACCCAGCAGGGAAGGCGCGATCCCCGAGATCACCCCGCTGAACACCGCGATAACCAGCGCGAACAGAAAGGCATTGGCGTCCAAACGAATCGTCTTCCACCCGGCCACGAATCGGGCTACGTCCGGCGGCATGTGCGCCAGAATCATCTGGATGTCCCATTGGGCCAGAAACAAGCCGAGTCCCGCGCCTGCCAACGACAACATGATGCTCTCGATTAGCAATTGGCGAACGACCCTCCAGCGGCTGCCGCCCAGCGCCGTGCGCACCGCGAACTCACTCGTTCGCCCCGTGATGCGCGCGAATTGCACGTTCGCAACGTCCGCGCACGCGATGAGCAGGACGAAGCCAACCGCCACCATCAGCAGCACCGTGTATTGCCGGGTCAGCGTTCCGGTGATGAATTGCCCCAGCGGTTGCGGTCGCAGCCGCCAGGCTTTATTGGTATCGGGATAAGCTTCCGCTTGCCGCTCCGAAATGGCTTGCATCTCCGCGGCGCCCGCGGAAAAAGAAACGCCCGGCTTAAGCCGTCCCAGCACCCAGAGCCAGCGATTGTCGCGCCGGAGTCGTTCCTTTACGTTCAGCGCCAGCGGAATCCACGCCTCGGCGGGCATTGGAAAATCGAAGCCCTTCTTCATAACGCCGACAATATCAAAGCTCTTTCCGTTCACTTTTATGACGCGCTTCAGGATGTTTGGGTCGGAACCATAGCGCTGTTCCCACAGCCCGTAGCTCAAAATGATTTCCTGATTACGGCCGGGCTCTTCCTCTTCCGGAAGAAATGTGCGGCCCAGGAGTGGCTGCACACCGATCATCGGGAAAAAACTAGCCGTAACCTGGAAGTCCTGGACTTTTTGTGCCTCGCGGTCGCCGGTCAGGTTTAATTCGTCCCACGCGTAGGCGGCCAGCTCGTCGAACGAACGCGCCTCTTTCTTCCAATCGAGGTAGGTCGCAGGCGCAACCGGATTCAGGTCCTGGGGACCGAAACCCGCGCCGCCATCCTGACTAGCTGCGCGCGAGTCCACCAGGGCGACGATCCGGTCAGAATTCTCAAACGGCACCGGATGTAGCAGAAACGCCTCTGCCACGCTGAACATCGCCGTGTTTGCGCCGATCCCCAGACCCAGCGCTACCACGCAAACGATCGTCGCGATCCGGTGCTTGATCAACATGCGCAGCCCGAATCGGACGTCCTGCCAAATCGTTTCCATGAACTGCCTCCCGGGTCAGGCTCCGACGTGCGCTTCCTGTGTTTCCTCCACGATGCGGCCGTCGAACAGATGGATGGTGCGTTCGGCAAAATTTGCGTAGCGCTGGTCGTGCGTGACCATGCACACCGTAGCCCCGTTGCGGTGCAAGTCACGCAGCAGTTCCATGACCGCCTCGCCGTTCTTCGAATCGAGGTTTCCGGTCGGCTCGTCAGCCATCAGAATCAGCGGATCGCCAACTAACGCACGTGCCACCGCAACACGCTGTTGCTGACCGCCCGAGAGTTGTGACGGGTAATGACGCAGCCGGTGGGCCATCCCGACGCGTTCCAGCGCGTGCTGCACCTTCTGCTTTCTTTCCGCAGCGCTCGTGCCGCGATACGTCAGCGGCAGCTCGACGTTTTCATACACCGTCAGGTCGCCGATCAGGTTGAACGCCTGGAAAATAAATCCAATCTCGCGGTTGCGGATTCGCGTGCGCTCGCTGATGGAGAGTTTCGCAACCGGTTGTCCGTTCAGCGTATACTCGCCGCCCGTCGGTGAATCGAGAAGTCCGAGAATGGAGAGCAGCGTCGACTTGCCACAGCCCGAAGGCCCGGCGATCGAGATGTATTGCCCCTTCTTAATCTCCAGGTGAATCTCGGACAAAGCGTGCGTCTCCACCTCATCCGTATAAAATACCTTCTTCACCCCTTCCATCTTGATGAGCGTTGCGTTTGCATCCATCATTTGCTCTCCTTTACTTCAAGCGTACCCTATCGAAGTTGTCCCACGCGGACATATCCGACAGGATCACTTTGTCTCCGATCTTCAATCCCTGCACGATCTCGATCGTGTTCACCGAACTCCGCCCCAACTTAACAGTGACGCGCACAGCTTCCGATCCGTCTTCAATAATCTTGAAAATTCCGATCGTGCTGTCCGCCTGCCCATGCACCGGCCGCCCCACAAAAAGCACGTCTTTCAAATTCTCCAGCTCCACGGTTCCATCCACGCTCAAGTCCGGCCTCGCCCCATTCGGCAGCGGATCCGTGATAGCCACGTCCACGGTCACCGTGCCGTTCACCACCGAAGGATCGATCCGCGAAACGTGCCCGTTCACCACCCCGTTCCGCGTATCAATCGTAGCCTTCTGCCCAATCGCCACGTCTTTCGCCTGCGTCTCCGCAATCTTGATTTCCGCTTTGAGTTTCTTCGGATCAGCCACCCGCGCCAGGTTTGTGCCGGGGGTGATGTGCTGGCCCACTTCCACTGGCACAAGCTGCAAGACTCCATTGATGCCTGCGCGAACATGCAACGCATCCAATTGGCTCTTTTTCAGTTGATGGAGGGCTTTCTGTTGATCGATTTTTGCCTGCTGCGCCGCCAGCCGCGCTCGCGAGGAATCTGCCGTGATTCGCGTGCGTTCCCCCTCGAGCTGAACCCGGATCGCCAGTTGCTCTTCCTTTACCCTGGAAAGATTCCTGATGTGGTCAGAGCCGATGCCCTCATTGAATAGTTTTTCGTCTACCTCATGTTGCAGGCGGGCCTGCTCGAAATCACTGCGCACGGCAGCTTCGTTCGCCTTCTGGTTCATCAGTTCGCTGTTGACCTGCACCTGCAGGTTCGCATATTCCGCTTCCGCCCCTTTGAGTAGAAATTCCGCGTCAAGCGCCTCTCGCTGCAAAGTGGGGTCGCTCAATTCCATAATGATGGAATCGGGCTTGACGATAGCCCCCGGACGCAGTACCCAGCGATCCACCCGCGAATCCGTCTGTGCAGCAATCCAGCGGATGTCTTCGGGAATAAGCGTCCCCAACCCACGCACTTCCCGCAGCATCGGGCCGCGCTTCACTTCATCCGGCCAGATCGTGGCGCGGTCCACGCTTGGCGCCGCCGGCCGCAGCCGCGACAGCCCATAGGTAACCCCTCCGACGAGCAGTAGTGCGACGGTGCCGTAAGCAATCCGTCGGATTTTCTTGGCGCGAGCGTTCGATGGTCGTTGGATGTCCATATATATTGATACCTTCTAGAACGCAACTCTCCGGCCCCAGGTTCCCTTCGCTAAGTCTACCTATTTTCAATGGCTTAGCCGGAATTGTTTCTCCCCAACCTCCCCGAATCGCCCGAAAATGGGATTACCCGTCCCACCTTCGAACAAGCGGGGCGCGCTAACCTCCTCGATGATCTAGCTCGATTGTGCAGCTTGATTGTGTAGGGCCGGGCTTCCGTCCGGCCCGGTTTTCTCTTCCTACCGGGACGACGGCAGATTCACCCACGCCGAGTTTTGCCGAGAAGACTCCAGCACTCCAGAGATAAAACGAACACCCGCCACTCCGTCCTCCACGCTCGGTACCAGCAGCGACGCGGGCGTCGGAGCGCGCCCGGCGTTCCGTGCGGCGATCTGTTCAGCCAAATCAGCATAAAGCTGCGCGAACGCCTCCAAGTATCCTTCCGGATGCCCCGACGGGATGCGGCTCGCATGCTTTGCCGAAGCCGTCGCGCCAGCCCCGGCCCGGCTGATCGTGACCGGCGGCTTGCCATACGGCGTAAACCGTAGATAGTTCGGATTTTCCTGCCCCCACTCGATTCCCGCCTTCTCCCCATACACCCGCAACCGCAGATTGTTCTCGCTTCCGGTAGCCACCTGGCTCGCCCACAACATTCCTCGTGCGCCGCCCTCAAATCGCAACAGCACTTGCACGTTGTCGTCGAGCCGCCGCCCCGGCACGAAAATGGAAACGTCGGCCGCCACCTGATCGCACCGAAGTCCAGTCACAAAAGAAGCGAGGTTGTATGCATGCGTTCCAATATCCCCTAGAGAACCCGCAGGCCCGCTCTGCGCGGGATCAGTACGCCAAACTGCCTGTTTGTGCCCGGTCGCCTCAACCGCCGTGGTCAGCCAATCCTGCGCGTACTCCACCTGCACCACGCGAATCCGCCCCAACTCCCCCGCCTCAATCATCTCCCGAGCCTGCCGCACCAGCGGATAGCCCGTGTAATTATGCGTCAAGCCAAAAATCAGTCCGCTGCGCCGAACCATCTCCGCCAGCGCCACCGCATCTTCCACCGTCGTAGTCAGCGGCTTATCGCAGATGACGTGAATCCCCGCCTCCATAAACGCTTTCGCCGGCTGAAAATGAACGTGATTGGGCGTGACGATCGAAACCGCGTCAATCCGGTCCGCCCTCTTCGCTTCCGCCGCAGCCATTTCCGCGAAACTCCCGTAAGCCCGCTCCGCCACGATATGCAGCTCCAGAGCCGCCGCCTTGCTCTTCGCTGGATCAGAAGACAGCGCCCCCGCCACCAACTCGAATCGATCATCCATCCGCGCCGCAATTCGGTGCACGGCCCCTATAAACGCCCCCGGCCCCCCACCAACCATCCCCAGCCGCAGCCGCCGATTCTTCCCATCACTGGCCTTCGTATTCGCCGTCATCCCTCTCGCCCCTTTTCAATTGCCTGTCGCGTGCAGTAAACACTTTGAACAAGAGCGTCCTGTCTCTTTTCTCGCTCTGCCCTCTGCGTCCTCTGTGATCTCTGCCGTTAAGAATTCCCTTCGACCCAAAGAAGACTCGAACCATTCAGAGTCATTTCCCGCGCCGCTAATCCAGTCCCAGCATCCGCCGATTCCCCCGTTGATCCGCCCCCGAACCCGCGAAATCATCAAAAGCTCCCCCCGCCGCCTGAATGATATGCCGCTGAATAAAAGGCGCCCCTTCCGCCGCTCCCTGTTCGCTGCTTTTGATGCAGCACTCCCACTCCAGCACCGCCCATCCCGGAAACTCATACTGCGTCAGCTTGGAAAATATCGGTGAGCGAAACCTTCCCGCTCGATTTACCCAGGCCTGATAGCCCCCGTAAACACCCTGGCGGCCTGTCGGACGAAACTCCGCATCCTTCACATGAAACATCTTGATGCAGCTGTGATACAAGTCGACAAATTCCAGATAGTCGAGCTGCTGCAGCACGAAATGGCTCGGATCAAAAAGCAAGTTGCATCGCGGATGATTCCCGGTGCGCTCCAAAAACATTTCAAACGTAACCCCATCGTGCAAATCTTCGCCGGGATGAATCTCAAAGCACAGATCCACTCCCGCATGTTCAAACGCATCCAGAATGGGACGCCAGCGCGCCGCCAGCTCTTCAAAAGCAGTTTCAATCAGCCCGGCCGGCCTCTGCGGCCATGGATACAAGTACGGCCAAGCAAGCGCCCCGGAAAACGTAACATGGGCCGCAAGTCCCAGATTGGCAGAAGCCTTCGCCGCCAGCAATAATTGTTCAACCGCCCACGCCTGCCTCGCTCGCGGATTGCCCCTCAGCTTCTCTGGCGCAAATCCGTCAAACGCCAAGTCATACGCCGGATGGACCGCCACCAACTGCCCTTGAAGATGAGTCGAAAGTTCCGTGACGGCAAGCCCGTGTCCCGCCACCGTGCCGCGGATCTCGTCGCAGTAAGTCTTGCTTTCTGCCGCTCGCTTCAAATCAAACAGCCGGGCGTCCCAGCACGGGATTTGCACGCCCTTATACCCGAGCTCGGCGGCCCAAGCAGCGATGCTCTTCAAACTGTTGAACGGTGCCGCATCGCCCGCGAACTGCGCCAGAAAAATCCCCGGTCCTTTGATCGTCCTCATCGTTCCCTCAACTCCACCCTCCATCTACGATGAAGTCCTGCGCCGTGCATTTTTCCGCCCCATCCGAAGCCAGGAAAAGCCCCATGTTCGCGACGTCATTCGGAAGCACACGCGTCTTCAAACATTGCCCGGCCATAACTTCCTTTTCGAACTCCGGCGTATACCACAATTTGATTTGCCGCTCGGTCCAAATAGCCCCGGGCGAAATCGTGTTGACCCGTATGCCGAAGGGCCCAAATTCACGAGCCAGAACGCGCGTCAACCCGGTGACCGATGCCTTGATCACGTTATATACCGGGAGGCCCGTATGCTTCAGCCTCCAAATAATCGAACCAAGGTTGACAATCGCGCCTCCGCCCAGTCGTTTCATCTGCGGCGCGACGGCTTGCGCCGCGAAGAACATATGCCGCAAGTTCACCGCGATCCGCTGATCCCAGTACGCCGGTGTCACTTGGTCCATCGTGTGCCGGTCGTCGTTCCCCGCATTATTGATGAGCACTCCAATGTCGCCCAACTCCGCCCGGATTTTTTCGATAGCGGCTTGCAGTGCGGCAATGTCCCGGAGGTCGCAGGCGATGAAGAGCGGCGCCGTTCCCGCCTCTTTCCGAATCTCAGCGATCAGCGTCCGGCTCGCTTCCTCCGCAATATCCACGAACGCAACGCGCGCCCCCTGCCCGGCGAAGCCGCGCGTGAACGCCGCACCAATCCCGCTCCCCCCACCGGTAATAAACACCGTTTTGTCAGCGAGGCCAGCGTAGCTAGACGGTCTGCCTGTATCCATAAGTTCTCGGCCGCCATGACTTCGGCGCGAGACGCTACTCTACTCATTTTCCATCTCAAAGCAAATCTTCGCTCGGGCGCCCACAGCGGTTTGCGCGCGACAACTGAACGGTAGGTATGGCCACAATGACATAAATATCTGTCAAATTATGACCTCGTACTATAGCCTTTGCATGAAAGCGCGTAGTAGGTCTTCTCCGGGACCAGCACGGAGGTTCGAAGAAGATGATTAGATTCCGGAAAATAATGCTGTGGTTTTCTCTTGGAGCAGGGTGTTTGTTTCTTCTTTCAGCAGGACTGCTCGCAGCGACACTACATTCGCTCGACTTGACGATACACGATAGATATTTCGTGATTCTGCCGAGCAGGCTATTGCTGCTCTCAGCCTTCCTCTTTATCGCAACGCTTATAGTTTGGAAGGCCAGAGTTTCACACTAAGCGCTAAATTGGAGCGGGCCGCCGGAACACCTCGAAAAAAATGAAACCAAGAGTTAAACATCCGGTGCTCAGGGAACCATGAGTGCGATACCTAATTGTGAGTGCGCGATCCACCAAGGTGCAGGCCGCATCACCCGATGAGTTGGACTGTTCCGACGAAGAGGGGCGGTGACAATGACGTTGTGGTTTCCTACCTTGAAATACGCGAACGCTATTCTGGCGTTCTTCCTGTGGCTAGAGTACGCTTCGGGGCTGCCGGTGCTCTCTCTTCCGAATTTGCCCGGCACCGAAACGCAAGACCTTCCGTCCGCGGCCAGGAGCACTCTCGTGTCAGATCGTGAAAAGGCCGGGCTGCATGGCCCGGCCAAAACGTGCGTCGAAGAAAACGATTTGCCAGATGGCAGCAAATACTCGACTGCGTCGGAATACAGTCCTGACGGAAGGCTTCTTACGACCCGTACCCGTGATCCAGATGGCTCGGAGTGGCTGACTACGTACACATACCATGCTGATGGTCGCTTGTCCAAGGTCGTCTCGGCCAAACCGGGCGAGCCGGGTTCGGAGACGGTCTACGCCTACAACGAAGCAGGGAAGCTCTCGGCCGTTACGAATAACGCCGGACTGGGTGGCCGGACCGACTTCCAGTACGACGAACAGGGCCATAAGACCTCAATCAAGAAATTCGACCCGAAGATCCTCGAACGAGCGCAAAATTCCATGTTCTCAGGTTCTCCTTGGGATGCGGCTGTTGGGGCAGGCATCGGTGTCCCCCTTGGGGGCAATCTCACTACAATTTATGACGAGAACGACCAGCCAACGGAAGTGCACATCCGCGACGCCGCAGGACGCCTAGCCAGCCGTTTTGTCCGCAAGTACGACGGGAATGGCCGACTCGTCGAAGAAGAACCGGTCCAAGAAAACCCGGCGCTGCTTTTCGCCGAGAGGTTCGCTGCGGAAGGGCAACCACAGCTCACTGCCGCACAGCTGGAAGCGATGAATACAGCAATGAAGTCGTTACTCCGGGGACGAAGTGGTACAGGCACATCATACATTTACGATGAGCAAGGCCGCACTTCCAAAATCCACGATCGTAACTTCGTGTTTGATAAGATCACCATAGTCATTTACAACGACCAGGGCGATAAAGCCGAGGAGCGGACAACTTTCACCGAAAACGGTGTTATCCCGACAGGGGTTCCTCACTCAATCGACGAAAATGGTGCCCTCGTTCCAAGCCAACCCGCCGTCGAACCACAGGCATCGCCCATGCCTGAGCAGTCCGAAGTTCATTATGCGTATCAATACGACAGCCACGGCAACTGGACGCAACGAACCGCAAATGACATCTCCAGCGGCGTTGCATCGTCCCGCGTCCGCAGCCGCAAACTCACGTACTACTGACACGATCTATATCTGGGCGGGTGGAGCACCCCTGACGCTGAGACACTCTTGGATGCCGCCTCCCTTTGGGTTTGGTTTATCAAGGCGTGCGGGCTTTGCCCGTGCGCCTCTGCACTTACTCTTTCTTCTCCCTACCTCAACATCGGCGGAAGGTCCCGCGCCGCGTGAATGATCCGAATTGCGTGCAGCGGTCTTGTCTCTGGTTTGTACACAATCCAACACCTCCGTTAGAGTTGCGCAAGCCAGAACCGCAACGGCAGAACGGTCAAATCCTCACGAATACGCCTGCGAGCATGCCTAACGGACCGAACCGCCCTCACCGCGAACAACGCCGCAGAAGTCGGTGGTTTCTTTTTCCAGGTCCCTCATCGCCCCGTGTACTGGTTGGCTGTCGCCAAGGATACGCTCTAGTTGCCAGTTCGAGTTGTCCCAGTTCACGTCTCCTTCTTTCGTCACCGTGAGATGGAAATAGAGGCGATACTTTGCATGCGCCAATCTCTGCTGTTCCTCAGGCGTTGCAAGCCTGGCGGGGTCGTCAGTTCCAACAATAAGCGTGATCCCTTTGCAAACCGGGTTTTTCTGGAAAGTATTCAGAAATTCGTTCTCCAACTCTTTGGCCATCGCTTCGGGCCTGCTGGAACATTCTTCAGCCCTGCCGGGTCTTTTCAAGCTTATCGCCGCTGCTAATTCACAAATGTGCGTAGCCGCGTGAATGTCTGATAGCCTCTCAACGCTAATGGAAATATCGTCAAAAGCTCCGGCGGAGGCGGTCTTGGTTTCGTTCTGTCTGCAACTGGCCAAACTCAAGGCAAAGAGCAGCACAACAAACTTGAGGTAACGCATTTGATCTGATACCAACACTATCGGCGCGATTGTACCCCAAAAGTGCCGGGTGTTCGCTCTGCGCGTGGCACAGACGCCGTGGCGGGTGGACAGCCCTCAACGGCCGGGTAGCACAAATGTCCTATTCTTCGATCCTCTAAACAGACATGCCTCTACACCGCAGCATCCAAACCACTTACAAGTAACCTTCAACTTTACCTTGACAAGTACGGTACTTGTATGCTAACACTCCCTGTGATTGTTAGCCGCCAGGCCGCTTATTCCACCCCGGGTTCCCGCCTCTCCGCCTCTTCACAAGTAACAAAATCTCCCGTCGCCCATCCTCTTTCAATTCATCAAGTTACAAAATACTTTTTCCGCAACTCCTTTCTTTTGAAAACGATCCATTTTAATGGGGGGGTACCCCCTGCTTGCGTCTCTCTCACGGCCACGACCCCTTCACCCGTGTATGCCATCCCCTATCCGCTTTCTTTTCAAACTCTTGCGCACTCTTTTGCGCTTTTTTGCACTCACGAAAATGCCAACTCTTTTGTTTTCAAGCGATTCCGCACTCTGCGCCAAAAAAACACGGGGACGGCGAGGGGAGCAACTTGGTGACTAACCCTCATCCCACTCGGCGCGTCCACGGCCGCCATATCATCCCCGCCCCCACTTCTGTCCTGGTGTGAACGGCGCCTGCCCCGACTCGGTCGGCGCGCCCTCGGCGGCCTCTGCGTCAATTCCTATTCCTTCTTTCGACATTCAACTTTCAAGACTCAACCCTCGACGTTCCCACCAGTCACTAGTCACGACTCGCCAGTCACTAATCGTTGTATCATTCCACCCCGTGAACATCCTCCTGAACGAAGTCGAATGCCGGGTCCTGGGCTCTCTCATCGAAAAAGAGATCACCACTCCCGAATACTATCCACTTTCCCTGAACGCTCTCGTCAACGCCTGCAATCAAAAATCGAATCGCGATCCCGCCATGAATCTCGACGAATCGGCCGTCCGCCAGGCCCTGCATTCTCTGGATGGACAATCTCTAGTCCGCTACGTCAGCGCCTCGGACAGCCGCGTCACCAAGTACGAGCACCGCCTCCAAGAAGCCTTCAACTTTTATCGTCACGAAATCGCCATCCTTTGCGTCTTGTTGCTGCGCGGCCCGCAGACGCCCGGCGAACTTCGCACCCGCGCCGAACGGATGCATCCTTTCGACGACCTGAGCGCCGTGCAATCCAGCCTCCAGCACCTGATGAAGCGCGAGCCTCCGCTGGTCAAAGTTCTTCCCCGGCAGCCCGGTACCAAGGAGGCCCGCTACGCAAATCTCTTGTCCGGCGACCTGGAAGAGTGGGATGCAAAGTCAGTCGCGGAGCCGCCGCTCACTTCTGCGTCCGTCGACGGGGAACGGATTGCTCATCTGGAGAAGGAAGTCGCCGCACTTCGCAACGACGTCGCCGACTTTCAAAAGGAGGTCGCAGAACTGAAACAGCAGTTCGCAGCTTTCAAAAAACAGTTCGACTAGGGAATATCCTTCTTGCGTGATGGCCATTCTGCAGACAGGGCGACTGTTCGCTTTTGCGCAGTAAGCTTCTTTGCCGGCTGCTTAGAATAAGGTATTAGAAGCGGTAGTCCGGTCTGAATAGGGAGGCCTTTAAATGAAAAGTAAGCGATTCTCCGGATTAGCGAAAATTTGCGTATTCACACTCCTCATAACCTGCGCAGCTGCCTTCGCCAGCAGCGGCCTGCAAACGGAAAACGTCAAAACGCCGGTCCTGGCTCCCGGTAAACATTTTGAGCGCGTACTGATTGTCGTCTTGGAAAATCAAGACTACACTTCGGCGATGAGCGATCAGTTTTTATCGAAACTGGCATCCAAGGGAACCAGCTTCAGTAATTTCAAAAACCTCTATCATCCGTCTTACCCGAATTACCTCGCCATGATTGCCGGCACTTCTTTTGGCACGCGCAGTGACCACCAAATAAGCTTCCCCAACGACGCCGAGCACAGAACCGTTGCTGATTTGCTCGACTGAAAACTACCCCTCCGGCGTACAACCTTATCTTGAATCTTCTAAAGGAAAATATGCCCGCAAACATGTACCGTTCTTGAGTTTTGAGAAAATTCAAAAGGAAAGCTATGGCAACGTAGTTTCCGTCGACACGAAAGATCCGCACAACGCGTTCGTGACCGCAGTCGAAATGTTCAGAAAAGACCCGAAGAAATTCCCCCTGCCCCGATATATGTTCTATACCTCCAACCTCGACGACGATGGACACGATCCTTCTACATCTCCGCGAAGGGACTGCAAAAGAGTTCGCGCTGGCTGGAAACTTTCTTCCGGACGTGGTTTCCCTGGGATCAGAAAGAGATGAAGGGAACTCTGGTGATAGTAACTTTCGACGAATCCGAGGGGGACGACAAGAACGATCGTATCTATACCGTATTCCTCGGAGATATGGTTAAGAACCAGATGATAGACAAAGAATACAATCACTATAGCGTGCTAAGAATGATTGAGGATAACTTTAGTCTGCCTCAGTTGAATTCCGGCGATGCGAACGCCGCGCCTATTACTGAAGCCTGGAAATAATCTAACCGCTCATCGCGGCTGCCCACGAGCAAGAGGGGACCTGAAACACTGACTACCTTGGGGCAACCTGCTTCGATTCATTCCGCGGTGCGTTCGTTTGCAATGCCTACTTCTGATTGAGTTCGCGCCCGCGACAAAATGGCAAAGTCTATCTGGTCGCAAGCAAATTGAAGTGAGAATCCACGGTGATGGTTCCCTTCATTTAGCAGCAAAGACCTGTGCTGTACAGCACAGCATTGCTTAGAGCTTGAGAGCATCATGGGGTACCCCCAAATGTAGTCCTGCCCACGAACACGAGGTTCGATTGGAATACCCTATGCCTACAATGAGACCTACAGCTGTGGCTCTATTTCTTCTTGTGCTTCCGACTCTCGTCTGGCCGCAGGAAGCTGTTCCAGACAAGCCGAGCTGCCCCGCGCATGAGCAGGAGAACCAGCAATCGGGAGGCACCGGAGATTCCGCAACGCAACTGGACGCCGCTACCCAACCAAGGCCCCAGACAGCGGGACCTACTCCGCCGGCGCCGGATCCAACTCCAGGCGACCAGAAGATAGATAATCTCGAAGGCAAGCAGACCAAGCGCATGTTTTGGATCATTCCAAATTTTGCGGCTGTGAGCGCCGACACAAAACTTCCTCTGGTAACCGTCCGGGAGAAATTCGCGCTTGCGACGGAGGATAGCGGGGATTATTCGTCGTTCCTTTGGGCGGGACTGCTCGCTGGCCAAGGCATGGCTTTGAGGTCGTATCCGGAGTTTCACAACGGGCTCGCCGGGTATGGCCGGTATTATTGGCGGGCGTTCGCGGATCAAGCATCTGGATCTTTTTTCACGGAAGCACTTGTCCCCGCGGTGACGCACGAAGACCCGCGTTACTATACCCTCGGCCATGGAGGTTTTTTCCACCGCGCAGGGTACGCGTTATCGCGTATCGTCGTTACCAAGACCGATTCGGGTGGCAGGAGCTTTAACTACTCTGAGATTCTGGGGAATGGAATGGAAGCGGGTTTAGCCAAGTTTTATTACCCACCAGAGGAGCGTGGCTTGCGCAATACGGCGGTGAACTGGGCAGCACAACTGGAAGCTGCCAGCCTCAATAACATCATCAGGGAGTTCTGGCCGGATATCCGCCATAAGATTCTTCGGCAGAAATAGTCAGGCCTTCTTCGTCCCTAAATTGGCTGCAAGTGTTGGTCTTTTCAACACCTTTGAGAGTGAGAGAGCGCGTTTCTCAGCTGTGGTTCGAGGCTGACGAAGTAATTTGGAGCCACCAAGAGTCTCAATCGCTGTGTCTACTGAAAATGGTGCATGCCAGGGCTTATCATGAGCAATCCCGGAACAAAGGTGTAGGTGACGCTGACGTTTTAAGCAGCGACGAGGATGGTTCGGACGCGATTGAATTCAAACAATGAAAGAAGTGGCGCGCCCGGAGGGACTCGAACCCCCGACCCTCTGCTTCGAAGGCAGACGCTCTATCCAGCTGAGCTACGGGCGCCCAAGACGCATTATAACTCTGGCGGAGATTTTGGCTGTTTCTTTGTAACTATTGGCAAGCGGCTTCAGCTCATCCCTCGCTGTTCATTCCCACGGCCCCGCTCGACAAAGTTACGCCAGTTCAAGAGAAGCCGGCGGAATCGAGGGTAGACCGCTCCTTGCCGACCCTGTTCGGTTCGATGCCGGCAATGATCTTGAGCTGATTACGTGGAGGAGTGGAAGCCTTGAGGTATTCAACTTGAGGACCCAAGCACTACGGGGCATCACGCTGTGCCTCTTCGTTTCAGGCGGGATCGGGGATCGGTTCTATGCGCCCGAGTAGGAATATATAGCCGGCGATCCCAAGAAGCAGAAAGGCCGTAGCGGCAATGAACGCTCCAGAAAAAGAGTGCGTCGACTGCACGATGTAGCCAGTAAGAATCGGCGCCGCGATTCCGGCGAGCTGATTACAAAAATTCAAAATTCCGCCCAATGTGCCGACGCTTTCTCGTGGAGCAATAAGCGAGGGAATCGACCATCCTACGGGCGAAGCGGCGGACAATCCGCCGATAGACAAGCTGATCCAGAAAAGCGCGGTGACAGGACTGTGCGTGTGTGCCGTGCCGAGGATGCCAAGGCCGAGAGTTGTTCCGCCGATGAGCACGATTTGACGAACACGGACCGGGCTCCAACCTCGCTGTATCAATGTATCAACGAGCCAGCCGCCCACGACAAGGTCGGTGAACGTGGCGAACAGCCAGGGCACACTGGTATAGAGCGCCGATTGAAGCAAATCCACGCGCAGTGCGGTGGAAAGATAAGACGGCAGCCAGGTCAAGAGCAGATAGAAAGTATAGTTGTATGACGCGAAACCCAGGGCCAAGCCCCACACTTTACGCTGCCGGAGCAAGTAAGCGAGCGGAGCTCCCTTGGCGGCTCTTGCACGATCCTCAGGCTGTGCTCCGCCCCCGGCGATGAACTCGCGCTCCGCAACTGTCAGTAATTTATCCTCGCTCGGATTACGATAGAAGGCATAGAACAGCGCAAAATAGAGAAGACTGATGAAGCCTGTTGCCGCAAAATTCCACCTCCAGCCAAAATGCAGCAACAAAAGACCAAGCAACGGTATTCCAATCGCCGAGGAAAATTTCGCCGCGGCGTCGAACATGGCGGTGGCCAGGCTGCGTTCGTTTTTGGGGAACCAGTAGCCGATGGCTTTCGCATTGGCCGGAAATGTCGGAGCCTCACCGATCCCCAAGAGGAAACGCGCTCCAAACAAACCGCCCATGCCCGTGGAGATGGCGGCAGCGAAGGAAGCCACACTCCAAATCATCGTGCTGATGATGCCTACACGGCGGACGCCAAAGCGGTCCAGCAGCAGCCCGGAAGGCAGTTGGAGCAACGCGTAGGTCCAGTTGTAAGCGCTTGAGAGATAACCGAACATCACCGCGGAAATTCCAAAGGAGGCTTGCAGCGCATCCCGCGAAACAGAAAGATTCACGCGATCAAAATAATTGACGAGGACTCCGACGCCCAGCAGAAGTGCGATCGTCCATCGCCGGCGAGGCACTTTCGCGCTGCCAAGGTCCGTTTGTGGCATCTCTGGTTACCGATTGCGGTGGCCATCATAGCGTATCCCATTGCCCGCCCATGGAATTAGGTAGTACTTTCACGGTATCGACGGAGGACGTTTCTATTACGCGCTAGGTACTTTTGCAGCTGTCTCTTTTAGTCCTCTTTTAAATCTTGCCAATTTTCAATTCAGATCGATACTCAGCCGCAATGGAGACGGCTCTGGCAAGGATACGAATATTGGTGGCGAACCAACCCCTTCTAATGCGGGAGAGCGTTACTTGTACGGTCGCGGACCAAGATGATGTTGAGATCGTTGGCCAGGCAGAAGACGTTGCGGAAATCCCCGGTCTGGTGGAACAGACCCGCCCCGACTGCGTGATCATTTCTCCGGAAAAGCCGGGGGAGCGACCCAACATTTGCGACGCCCTTCTGGGACTGTACCCGGATATCAAAATCCTAGCAGTCACTCCCGAAAGTAACAGCGGCTTCCTGTACTGGAGTTCGTCCGAGATTCACTGGAGCTGCGTCGAGTGTTCGGCAGAAGGAATCCTAAGCGCCTTGCGAGGAAAGATCGAGTCAAAGGAGAGCTAGCCGTGAGTATCCGTAAGGCAAAGTGGACAGTCACTTTTAAAGCTCGACAGAGCTTCCGGCGGGCGATCTTTCTTTCCGTCCCATTTCCAGAATTTGGCTCCGGTCCGTCGCCTCTTAATTCCCGACTTGTTAGCGGGAACCCGGGCCGGCTGCAGAACGGTTTTTGTCGTGCGCGTGATTAGCAGGCGGCTTACCGCATAGCCTGTGCGCTTGAAAAACCCGCCATGCCCGAGCGTGTAGTATCGCGGGTCTTCGTGCGTCACCGCGGGTACGATGGCTTCCGTCAGATAGTTTCCAACGGCCTGGTCGGCCACCGCATCCCAGTAGTAGCGGCCATAGCCTTTGGCGCCTTGTCCAAACTCCGGATAAGACTTTTTCGCTTGGCTGACACCCGCGAGAATCCCCGCAGTAACGAAAGACGAATAGTCGAAGCTGTCCTGGGTGGCCAGCCAGAACTTATCCTTCAACGACAGAGGAGGCAGTTGCGTGTTGGCGCTAACAGCACGGTAGTTGGGAAAAATCCAAAGAATGCGCTTCGACTGTTTAACTTCGGCAATACTTCCGAGCGAATTTGCATCAACGGATGTGGGCACGCTACTCGATTGCGGCTGCTTGTTCGGATCGGGTTCCGGCTGCGGCGAGGACGCTGGTTCGCTCAGCGGCGCCTGTTTCGGGGCAGCGATCGGCTGAGGCGCATCTTCAGATGAAGATTTCGCGAACGCCGCGCTCGCCCAAAACCGGAGAGCAACGGCGACCGCAGCGCAAGCGAGTTTCTCTGACATCGGGAATGAGGAACGTATGAGCGAGCGGGCGATCGTAACAGCGTTACTCATGGTAGAGCATGAGAAGGACGCCGAGTAAAGTCATCAGAAGTGGCCAGAGCCTCGCGAACATCACTTGCCAGCGAGTGGGTACCTCGGACAACCCTCTGAAAACGCCAATACCGAATCCGGTGGCAGCAAAATTAAAATGCTCGGCCTGGATGCGCGCCATCGCCGTCATGTGCTCAGCATCGTGCATCCCGCTGTGGTGCTCGTGAAAAAGGAGCATCACGGAACCACAGCAGGCGAGTACCGGGAACAGCCATCCGGCCCAGACCGATTTAAACATGCCCCGGGCGCGTTGAACCTCGAAGATGCCCAGAGCAAGCAGAATTACGGCAAACGTCTTGTGCTGCAAATCTTCTGGATTGTGGGTGAGACCGTACCACCAGCTCTGGGGACCGAAGGGCCACAGCTCTGTGTCGCTGAAGGCGAGCAGGAACAGCCCGGAAAGTAGAAAACAAGAAGGCCACGCGAAACGAAGGAAGGACCCGCGCTGGGACAGCGTGCCTTCAGCAAGAATGAAAAGGCCGGCAAGGATGACGAAAAATCCCGCCAAATGGTGGTTGAATTCACTTTCCTTCTTGTCGGCCAAGAGCTTGCTCTGTTGCGAAGCGTCCACCTGTGTTTCTTCGTGCATGGCCATAGACATAGCCTCGTGTCCGGAATGCAAGGAGTGATCGTTCGCCGAGGCTTGCGGAGCGTTAGAAACGAGCAGCACTGCAAAGAGTGCGTAAGCAATGAAGCGGCGTGAATGTGTAAGCAGGTTGCAAAAAGTCATGGCTGGCTCCTCTCTAACGTTTCTTGTGGCATACCTAAAGCCGGGGTCTCTTTCTCAGGCTCACGGTGACAAATCTTGAATGCGAACCCAGAGGGTTCGTTCACGTGGCCCTGCATCATGCCCTCGACATTTTTGCGACCAACCTTGGCACAAGCCTCCGGGGAATCAAGCGCTGCGCAAAAACACTGAACTTATTGAGAGCTCCGGGAACCGTCAGCCCGCCGCCTTTGGCGAGCACTCGCAGTGCTTCCTCGACGACTTGGTCCGGACTCTGATAAATGCCTGCCCACTTTGCCCGGGCGGGCTGCTCCGACTCGCCGTTCTGATTCTTGCTCAGCCTTCCCGGGCAGACCGTCACGACGGTTACCTCAGCGTCGCGCAACTCCTGTTCCAGGGCTAGAGAAAACGTGGTCAGGAATGCCTTGGTTGCGGAGTAGGCGCTCGCAAAGGGAATGGGCTGAAAGCCGGCAGTTGAGGAGATATTGATGATGCCTTTTTGCCGCCGCTCCAACATTCCCGGAAGGAGGCTGTAAGTGAGTTCAACGATGGCTTGGTTGTTGAGGCGAAGCATTTCGAGTTGCCGAAGAAGAGGGAGGCCGCGGAATTCTCCGCGGAGACCAAAGCCGGCGTTGTTGACGAGCAGGTCGATTGGAACATCGCCACTGGAGAGTTGTTCCGCCAGGATTTGGCCTGCTCCGGGGGTAGACAGATCAACCTGAATATCGATCACGGAGGCCCGCGTGGATCGGCGCAATTCGGATGCGAATGCGTGGAGAGGTTCCGGAGAACGGGCGACGAGAACCACATTGTAATGGCGCCCCGCGAGCGCTCGGGCGAACGCCATTCCCAAACCTCGGGAAGCACCGGTAATGAGAGCATAGCCGTCGGGCTTCATTTCAGTTCTTGCTCAGAGAGCGGCGTACGGATTGTGGGAATCGAGTATCGAACACGCCGTCCCAGAAACGAGTGGTGATGCCGTAGCCCTTGTCGATCCCACGGGGACTGTGGTGGTACAGGTGATATTTCTTCATCCGCCGGAAAAGGGGGAACCTGGAATTCGCAAAGTGCAGCGCGTAGTGCAGCCATTCTTCGCTGACGTAGCTCTGCACAACACCTGCGAGCACGACCGGCGCGGTGTAAACAGGAAACAGAAAACTGACCGGGGCTGCGACGAAAAACAACGGAAATATGTCCCTCAATTCACCGCTGATGTGCCTTCCATCGAAAGGCCGCATATGGTGATCCCAGTGGAGAGGATCGAGCCGCTCATGCAGGAACCGCCGGATGACGCCTTTGCCCGGCGGAAAGCGACCGTGCAAGACATAGCGGTGGAAACAATATTCGACGAGAGTCCAGGTCAAGCAACCTGCCGAGAAGAAAGCTGCAGCGGTCCAGGGGTGCGTTGTCGAAAACGCGACAATCAACACGAGAAGCGCGTACAGAGTGTAGAAGACAGTCAGCGGGTAGAGACGATAGCGAGCAAGAGCGGCCTGACGCCGCTTGTAGATCGCAAAAGGGACTTCGGCGGTCCTTTGCGGTGGCGGCGAAATGAGTGCGGGTTCTGACATTGACCGTCTCAGTCTTCCTTTCATTCTTCCGACGAACTATTCAAAGCTCCCTGTGACGCCCTGGAAGCCATTCATGGCCTGCTTCCACAGCCACTTCATCACGCGGGCCGCGCTGTAGCAGTAGGCGACGTTGTACCCTAGTGTTGAAAAGCAATTCGGCTCGCAGCCCTTTTTCATTTCCGAGAGTTGTTGGACATCGAACTTCTGATTGCCGACAGTGCCCCAGTCGTACGTCGCGTTGTACATCGGAAAGCAAGGAGCGAGAGTTCCGTTGGTCCTGATGATCAGCCAGTTCTGTCCGGCGCGGCATCCCCAGTGCTCGCCGGCACCGCGCATGAACCCTTTCATGTTCTGCAGACGGGGAATCGAATCGACCATCTTCCAGCCCTGGCGCTGCTTGTCGATGAGCCAGTCGAGAAGATCGTCGACCACGGGAAAATCTTCCTGCCGGATGTACGTGTCGTTTTCGTGGAGATGTTTGAAGTGCCCCTGCTCCATCATCGGAGCTTCGTTGATATGAAAGGTGATGGAGATCCCGTTTTCGTGCGCGATGGTAGCCAGCTCTTTGACGTCATCAATATTCGTGCGGCAGATGTTGGTGTTGAAAAACACGGTATAGCCGTAGCGGTATTGCCGCCGCACGAGGTGGTCGAAGTTTGCACGCACGTGCTCAAAGGCTTTCGGGAGTCCCGGCTTTTCCTTAATCGTATCCACGGCGAAGTTGACCGTGGCAATGCCGGCGTCGGCGAGGCGGTCTGTAACTTCCGGCCGCAAGAGCCGGGCGTTGGTCGCCAGGTACACCCAGAAGTCTTTCTTGGCGGCGTAGTAGATCACTTTGTGAACAAAGTCCGGTCGGATGAGCGGCTCGCCGCCGGTTGGAGCGAGCACGCGGCATGGCGTGGATTCGAGCCAGTCGATGGCTCGCCGCGCCGTGTCTTCGGTCATGCCTTTGATGCGGTTGTCATACGACCAGCAGTAGTGGCAGTCCAGATTGCATTTCCATTCGGTGAAGAGGTAGGCAATGATCGGCTGAAACTCGCCCGGCAGGATCCGTGACTTGAAATACGGAAACATCCAGCCGCGCATGGTCTTCATGACCTTGGATGCAGGCCAGTGCCGCTTGCCGGTCTGGAGAACTGTTTCATGCGCGGCGATATCCTGCTCATCGAGATCGTGAAACAATTCCGGATATTGAGGAAACACAGCCGTAGGTAGCGTCACGGGCTCCGTCAACGTCGGCGGCTGAGGCGATGCTTCTCGTGAAGGCTGTTGCAGGAGCTCGTGTAGAGGGACATCGAGCCGGAAGGGCTGATTGGGCAAAGTCGGGAACTGCTGCAATTCGGACATACCACCTCCGCGCCTTGTTGACCATCCAGCGCGCCGTGCCGGACGGCCGAAAGTGTATTTGGACTCCACCTACGCGCGTTTTGATTCTCGATGCTGGCAAAAAGACGCAAACAATTTGAGGGAAGACCTCTGCGCCTAGTAAAGCCAGGCGCAAGTCGAAAAGCGGGCGAGGGATTCGCTCGAAAACTTGTATCTTTCTTTTCCGATCTGATATCTAACGGTGTTAGACAAGCGCGCGGGTTGGGAGCGCCCCCAGCGCTGGCAGGAGACTCCGCGCTTTAGGGCAGCGTTTGATTCCACGCCGCGCCGTGGCAACGCTCGTCGCAAAAATGTCTCGGCAATCAACTCGCGTGCTTCTCGGAAAATAGCCGAGCCTCGTTGCCGAGACACGAGAGTACTTCCGGCTGCTTGTCGTGGCGCAAATGTCGCATTTGCAGTGGAATGATTCGTCCCTAGGAATCCGCTCGTTCGTCCCCGCCCAAGCGATTCGATTGTGAGCTCGTCGATTGTTTTTGTGTCGTTCTGCTTTTCCCAAGCATCAGAGGTTTTACGAAGGAAGGAGCCTGGTGACTCCATCACGCGGTTCCGGCGGAGCAGTGCTTCTTAGTTTCGGACGGAGCCCAGAAGCGCCGTCCGGAAAAGGAGCATTGGAAGGAAATTGGTTGTATGCGCCATCTGGAGCTGGATAGGGCGTGGGAAGCCTCCAAACACAACTGCATGCTCAGTGTGTTGTTGGCTCTGTGTGCGGCTGCAAGCGCGGCGGGCGCGCAGACAACGCTGGGGAGCCCATCACAATCCTCCAAGGGAACGATACGAGGCGTCGTGACGGTGGTCAGCCAGCAAGCGGAACCAAGTCCCCTCGAAGGCGTCAGCGTGGAGCTGAGGGAGAGCACCAAGGATTCGCAGCCTCTTGCGACCCTCACAGACTCCGCAGGGCACTACGAATTCACGCAATTGCCTGCGGGTACGTACACCCTTCGTGTCAGCCAACAAGGCTTCAAGCCGTTTTCTGAAACGATCTTGCTAAACGCGAATCAAATCTCGGTGGTGGAAGTTGCCCTCAGCATCGACACGGTAGTGGAGAAGGTGGAAGTCAAGGGGCAGGCCGCGGGCGTTTCGACAGAAGATTCTTCTCCCGTTTCAACTGTCAACAACGCACAGCTGGAAACATTGCCGCTGGCACATCAGAAGTTCCGGGAGGCGCTGCCTCTCGTTCCTGGCGTGATTCGCGGCCTAGACGGGAAACTGGCTGTCAGGGGCACGTCCGAGAACCAAGGAATGCTCGTGGTGGATTCTGCGAAGACGGTTGATCCCGTCACTGGCTCCTTCTCAATCCCCGTACCGATCGATGCTATTCAGACGGTCCACGTTGACAAGACGCCCTTCAGCGCCGAGAACGGAGGTTTCTCCGGAGGGCTGACCAGAATCGAAACCATCCCGCCGCCGAGCAATCGGTTCTACAAAGTCAAAGACTTCAACGTGAGCTTGCGCGGCAAGAATGGCCACTTCGTAGGCGTCTCACAAGCGACCCCTCGGGTTTCTTTCGGAGGTCCCATCAGCAGTAGCAAAGTGAACTTTTCCGAAGTCTTCGAGTATGACGTCAGAAGAGACCCCGTGCGTGGCCTAGCGTGGCCCAACAACGAAATCAAGACCCAAGGTTTCAATTCCTTTACCCGCGTTCAGGCCATTCTGTCTCCTCAGCACGTGTTAAGCGTGGACATCAATATCTTTCCAATGCGCACGCAGTTCGCCAATATTTCGGCGCTGGTGCCGCAGACGGCGTCCTCGGATCACAACCAGAAAGGCGTCTCGGCAGGCATCTCGGACCTTCATAGTTTCAAGTCGGGCGCATTGCTTAGGACTGCTTTGCGATACACACGGTTTGATAGCAACGCCCATGGTCAGGGATCGGCGGACATGCTGATCAATCCCGAGGGCTGGAGTGGGAATTTTTTCGACTCCTGGACCAGGACCGCCAATCAGTTCGAAGCATATCCGACATTTCAGCTTGCGCCCAAGAAGTGGCTTGGCCGGCATGAGTTGAAAATTGGCGCGGACGTGACACACAGGTCTTATGCTGGCAACAGCCTGTCGCACCCCGTTCAACTGTTGAGGCAAGACGGCACGCTTGCAGAGGAGATCGGTTTTACGGGCAACGGACCGCTGAGAGCTTCGGCCACGGATGTAGAAGAGTTCATCCAGGACCAATGGACGCTCAACGAGCACCTAGCGATCTCGCTGGGTGGCCGCCTGACCAACGAGACTGTGGGAAGGGCTGCGGCCTTCGCGCCGCGCGTTGGCGTGGCCTATTCGCCTGGAAAAAATCAGAAAACCATCTTTCGCGCCGGAGCAGGGCTTTTCTACGACCGCGTTTCCTTACTGGAGGCAAGCTTCGCTCGCAATCCGGCGCGCACCGTGAGCTTTTTTGACGAGACGGGAAAACCCATAGGAACGCCCATTCTCTATCACAACACATACGTCGGAAATGGCGCCGGCCCTCTTTCTTCACGTGTGCAGTCCGCACCCAACTCCAGTCCCCGCAGTTTCGTAGGGAACATCGAAGTCGACCGGCAATTGTGGCCTACCGCGACCCTTCGCGTTAGCTGGCTTTATAGCCAGACGCGCAATCTGTTCATTGTGAATCCCGCGCCGGGTGTTTTCGGAGGTGATGGCCTGCTAGGCCTCTTTAATACGGGCACAGCAAACTATCATGAGTTCGAGGCCACGCTACATTTCCGACCCGTTCGGCACGCCGACCTGAATATTTCCTACGTCTGGAGCCGGGCACGCGGTGATCTGAATACCGTTTCCAGCATTTTCCTTCCATTCGAGCAACCCGTCATTCGCCCCAACGTTTCGGGCATTCTGCCTTCCGATGTTCCCAATCGTGTGGTCAGCTGGGGAATGTTCGAACTTCCTTGGTCACTGGTAGTGAGTCCTGTCGTTGACGTGCACACCGGCTTTCCGTACTCCAACGTGGACGTGCTGCAGAATTACGCAGGATTGCCGAATGGCCAGCGCTTTCCGACATTCTTTTCGCTCGACGCGCAGGTTTATCGGGACTTTCATCTGCACCTGCCTTTCACGGAGCAGGGGAGCCGGCACAAAGTCCGGGTAGGCCTCTATTCGATCAATCTCACAAATCACGGCAATTTTCACGACGTTTACAACAACGAGGCCTCGCCTTTCTTTGGCAAGTTCAATGGTTTTCAGCGCCGCGTGGATGGCTTCCTTCTTAGTTTCGGGAACTGAATATATGGCACACAACGACTGAAGTGAACATTTGTCGAGAGGAGGACTCAGAGGTTATGGCCGGGCACCTGAGACGAATTGAAGGGGTGGTCGCGATCGCTCTTATCTTGGGAGCGGCTTCAGCGGCGCCAGTTGCGGAAAGCCAAAGCTCCGCGGGTCACACGACGGAGGAGATAGTTTTGTCGAACTACAGGCCTCCCGCTGGTCTGGCGGGCGACGAGGTCATCGCAAATATGCTTGAGCGTAACCGCTTACGAAATGAGCAGTTGCAGCGCTACTTGGCAGTCCGAACGTATGAGATCAGAAACCCCGACGGGAGATTGGCTGCGCAGGCGGTGGTCCGCGTGGAGTATCGGGCGCCCGACAAGAAAACGTTCAACAAGACCTCTGAAGAAGGATCAGGGATCGTGCGTCACCTGGTGTTTGATCGCCTGATGCAGAGCGAGAGCGAGACATCTTCTGGCCGGGAGCATCATGATACCGCGATCACGACCGCGAACTATACGTTCACGCTCGCCGGGGAAGAGGATCTCGGCCCGTATCATTGCTTTGTTCTCGAGGCCGCTCCGAAGCGCGAAGAGAAGTATCTGTTCGAGGGGAAAATATGGATCGACGCCGAGGACTTCGCGATTGTGAGAATCGCCGGCCACCCTGCTAAAAAACCGTCCTTTTGGATCAATCGAGCTGCCTTTGTCCGGCAATATCAAAGAATTGATGGTTTTTGGCTTCCTTGCCGTGATGAGACGTCTGTTGAAGTGAAGATGTACGGCCGAAGGATGTTCACCGTTGACCACCAGCAGTACGTGGTCAATCCTGCCAACCCTCCTCGGGTGGGAACCGGGGAAATAAGCGATCCTGACTAGGGACTTCTCCCGACTGGGCACTCCCGCAATAACGAGAAGGGCACCACCGGACGGGGACACAGAGCCAAGTTCTAGGCCTCGACGGCGCAGTCCGGCAAAGTGTCTAGCGCCAGCCTCAGGCACACCGAATCGCTTTGAACACGGTGTCCACTGATTGGTCCATTCGAATCGCCCAGATCTACGTACCAATTGTGCCCAGGTCGTGTATCAGACGGGGTGGAATTCAGAATTAACACGGCGGTGCCCGGAACCATGAGCAACGATCTGGAAGTCCTCGCAGCTACGTTGCCTGAGACGCAGTACAATTTGGAGGCGACAGACCACCACGATAAAGCGCAGCAGATGTTTGTTGAACGAGGAGCTTCTCCGTTAGGCCGAGGATGGAAAATGGGCGCTTTTACGGTTTATAACCTACGCTGGAGTTGCGACATCCAAGTTTCAAGGGGCAGTCTCTGAGAGGTTGCGGGTGCGAACGGAAGAAGTCACCGACGGGTCCCGGCTTTTAGCCGCCACACGATACGAATCGCTCGTCCGCGTATCGAATGCTATCGGAACGCATCGAGATCCACAGGACCTATTTAGGGCGCTGGTGAGGGAACTGCACCAGGTCGTCCGGTTTGATTATTTGGGTGTGTCCATTCGTGACGAGAAATCGAATACGTTTCATCGGCATTTCGTCGACGCGAAAACAGAAGCAGCTATCCCTGCGGACCCCGAACTGGCCATGGAGGAATCCGATGCTTGGTGGGTCTACCAGAACCAAGAGTCGTTGGTCACTTCGCTCGAGGCCCCTGACGGTCGATTTTCCAAACTCCAAGAGATTTTGAAGAAGTACGGAGTCCCATGTCTGTGCACTCTCCCTCTAACGACAGCCCACAGCAAAGTCGGAACGCTCACCTTTGGCAGTAAGACTCCGGATGTCTATACCGCTGACGAAGTTCGCTTTCTTTCGGTGGTGGCTGAGCAGGTCGCTCTCGCATTCGACAATGCGCTGCATTTTGATGCAGCGCAAGAGTCACAGCAGCAGTTGCTGAAGAAGAACGAGCGTCTTGGACTTCTCCTTGAATTGACCAATCATGTGGTTTCCAATCTCGAGTTCCGGGAGGTTCTTCGATCTGTAGTGGCGAGCACGCGCCGGGTTATGGGCTGCGATGGCGTCGGCATAACTCTCCCCGATACCGACAACACACACTTGCGGATCTACGCCTTGGATTTTGCCTTCGTTGACGACTCCGTCCACGAGGAGAGCCTTATCCCTATCGATGGAGATGTCTCGGGAACGGTCTATCGCACCGGCAAACTCTGGTGCGGCAGCGTCCAGGAGGCGAGGCGGCTGGGAATGAAGGACACCGCACAGGCCGAAGTTGGAACGGTCTGCATCCTTCCTCTTGTTAGCCGAGGTCGCGTGCTGGGGATATTCGGTGTGGTCAAATATCAGGACAATGCGTTCACCAGCGACGATTTCGAGTTTCTAACCCAAATCGCAAATCAGGTTGCTATTGCCGTGGAGAATGCACTTGCGTTTTGGGAGATTCGAGAGCTGAAAGACAAGCTCGCGCAGGAAAAGCTCTATCTCGAAGATGAAATCCGTAGCGAAATGAATTTCGCACAAATCGTCGGAAAAAGTGCCTCCCTGCGGCGTGTGCTGAAGCAAGTGGAGACGGTCGCTCCGACAGACTCGACCGTGCTCATCTATGGAGACACGGGTACAGGAAAGGAACTGATCGCGCGCGCCATTCATGACTTGAGCCCGCGGCGCTCGAAGCCCTTCGTCAAGCTCAACTGCGCGGCCATTCCGACGGGCTTGCTGGAAAGCGAGCTGTTTGGACACGAAAAAGGCGCATTCACAGGAGCAATCGCGCAGCGGATCGGGCGCTTCGAAGTGGCCCATGGCGGGACCATTTTTCTGGACGAGATAGGAGAAATTCCTCTCGAATTGCAGACCAAACTGCTCCGCGTGCTGCAAGAGAGGGAGTTCGAGCGGCTGGGAAGCTCGCGCACGCTTCGAACAGATGCGCGTTTGATTGCTGCGACGAACCGCGATCTAGAAGCGATGGTGAGCGAGCAGAAGTTCCGATCGGATCTCTTCTTTCGCTTGAATGTTTTTCCTGTCCACGTTCCGCCCTTGCGGGAACGCCAGGGGGATATTCCGGTCCTGGTGCGGCACTTCACGCAGCAGTTTTCCAGACGTATGAATAAGGTCATCGAAACAATTCCATCAGCGACGATGGATGCCCTGGGCCGATATCATTGGCCGGGGAACATACGAGAACTTCAGAACGTGATCGAGCGCGCCGTAATTATATCGCCGGGTCCTGTCCTAAGTGTCGATGTTAGCGACCTTAAATTTCCGAAGGCCGGCCTTCCCGTGGAAAAAACCGCTTCTCCGAAATCGACAAATGGCGCACTTCACGACGTTCTGGAGGAAATGGAACGTCAACAGATTCTTAAAGCTCTCAAGGAGTGCAATTGGGTTGTGGCCGGCCCCAATGGCGCAGCGGCACTTCTTGCAATGAAACGATCCACTCTCCAGTTGAGAATGCATAAGCTCGGAATCGCGCGCGGTTCTGCGTAATTGCCACCCATTTTCGTCACACTTCTTCTGAAGGGTTCCCGCCCCAATCACACTTCTTTTTGTGTGCCAAGAAACTGGCAGCCTACCATCTTGCTGGCAATGGCACGCTGGCAGGTTGATCTAAACAACGGTCTATCGGCTCGCCATCCCATTACAAATCAGCAACTTCCGCGACCTTGGGAGCCCTCCTTGCTTTGGCCACCGTGATGCATTTCTCGTGAGTGTGAGGCGTTTGCCATGAGTGAAATGCGAAGCCTGAACGAAGCGTCAGATTCTCAATCGCAGTTCCCAGGAAAACGCTCACGGTCTTCCATCCTGGAAATTGACTCCTGGATGCCCAGCGCGATTCAAGCCATCTCGCCGTTGGTAGACCGCTTGATGCGGCTGATTGAAGGATCGCAATGTGTTCCCGGAGCAGAACCCGACGTCGAGCTGGCACTCCGGGAAGCGCTGGACAATGCCGTCGTGCATGGCAATCACGAAGATCCAGAAACAAAAGTGCATATCCGCTGCCGCTGCGGGCCCGGCAAGGAAATATCAATCGTCGTGACGGATCAGGGAAAAGGATTCGACTTTGGAAAGATAGTAGGTAACGGCATCACATCGGATCCCGCTTCCGAACATGGTCGCGGTATCCAGCTAATGAAAGCGTATATGGACGATGTGCACTTTGAACGAGGCGGGTCGGAAGTCCATATGCGCAAGCGTTCGCGAACTACGTCCCATTCGTGAAGGTCACCGGTTGGAGAAGAGCTCGAAATTGAGGTCGGCAAACCAGTTGGTGGTGGAAGGAACACCACCACTGGGCGAAAGAAGAGAGACATGGGAATGCTACGAATCACGATCGCCGAAACACTTTCCGAACAGAGGTGGACGCTTGAAGGCCGGCTCGTTCAGCCGTGGATTTCAGAACTGAAGTCCACCTGGACGAAAACAGAAACCGCCCGCCGGGAACGCAGGTGCGTGGTGGACCTCACAGCCGTGACCTTCATCGACAGGAACGGGGAGAAGGTGCTCGCTGAGTTGTCCAAAGAAGGCGCGGAACTCATCGCGACCGGTATTTACACCCGGCATGTCGTGCACAACATCGAGAAGAAAAAGTCGAAACGTCGGCTGTGAGGAAAGGAGTACGTCATGAATAGAGAAGAGCTGAACTGGTTATTGCAAACGATCAAGGATGCTAAGACCGCGCAGCGTTTCGTGTTGGCGCAGTACGAGCGCGGGAGGGTTTCCTTGCAGGTGATGGCCGATCTAGCCAGGGAACGCGGTTGGATCAACCGCACCGCGAAGCAATTCTTGACCACGGCGACCCGTCACCCGACCGAATACGCGACGACGGAATTACTAATTGCCATTGCCTGATGGAGCAGCCGCACGTCCGCGCAATGTTTGGAGAATTACCGGATTGCGATTCAACTTAGCAATCCGTGGAATCGGTCAACCGAGAGCAGTTCTAATGCGAGCAGGGAAGGAGCAGCACTATGCCAGTAGAACTCATGGAATCCATCGGGGGCGCGAATCCAACGAGCTCTTCCGCTGATCGTCTGGTTGCAGAGGAAGATGCAGTGCTGGTTGCTGGCGCAAAAACCGGGGACACTCGCGCATTTGACCTGCTGGTCGAACGGCACGAGGGGAGGATTTTTTCATTGGCTTGGCGCATGACGCGCAATCGGGAGGACGCCGAAGACGTCGTGCAGCAGAGCCTCCAAAAAGCGTTCCTTCATTTGAAGAAGTTTGAGGGCGAATCCTTATTCTCCACCTGGTTAACGCGGATCACGAGGTACTTATGTTGTTGCGCAAGAAGCGCGGATCGCGTGAGCTTTCGATCGACGATTCAATCGTGGGTGAAGAAGCACTATTGGCGTTGGAGATCCCTGATTCACGTCAGAGTCCCGAAGATAACTATTCACAGCGAGAGCGGCAGCGAATTCTTTCCGCGGCCCTGAATGAATTGCCGCACAGAACACGGAGGGCAATCCAGCTGCGTGAGCTCGACGAGCGATCGACGGAAGAGACCGCCCGAATCATGGGAATTTCCGTTGGCGCGGTAAAGGCACGAGTATTTCATGGGCGAAGGAAATTGCGCGAGAGATTGAAGCGCTATTTCGGAACAGCTTGGACCTCCGGAAGGGCCGCTTCACAAAGGATCGGTAACACGAGACACATCTCGCAAGATCAGGTCGCGTGCAATGTGTGTGGTTAAAGGGGGACGAAGGGAGGCCCTCATGATGACGTTTCTGTTTGTCGCTGTGTTGGCGATTTTGGGGTTTCTGTGTTTCACCGGCCCGGACGGTGTTATCGGCCCAAGGCGTCGTCACTGAATCGAGTGCACGACGACACCATCCCGACGGGACCCATCGCACGGAGGTGTCAGGGGGCCGCTGAGAACGAGAGCAATTCAACTAGGAAAGGACTCGGGAATGACATTGAAAGGCAAGAGAAATGAGACTTTGGAGCTTCAGGCAAGCCCCATTCAGCCTCACGCAGAAGATACTTCTGCAAACCACGCACCAAGTCACGAAGAAATCAGGCACCGCGCATATGAAATCTATCTTAAGCGTGGCGGCCTCTCAGGCAATGAGCTTGATGATTGGCTCAGGGCCGAACGCGAACTCCAAAAGGTAGCTCTTTTCACGCGAGGCTGGAATCGTCTTCAGCAGCGGCGTCGTCCCGACGAAGAGCCTTCGAGATCCACATCGAACGAGGCGGGATCCATAGATGCGACCTCGATTACTCGCTCCAGGCGGACAAAGGGCTAACGCAGAAGCTGCAACGATAGAAGGAATTGGTATCTGATTTCGCTCCAAACCACAAAGGATGCACAGGGAGAAGCGTGAGACTAAGCGATTTGAAAACTAACCGGCCAAAAATCTTGCCGGTCGACAGACTCGGCCAAACGAGGTGTTTCCCAGCCATGACACGCGGAAGGTTCAACTTGCGAACGGTGGTCATGACGCTAGCCCTCTGCACTTTTGTCTCAGGGTGCAACAAGAGTCAGGCAACAACAGCGATGCCGGTACCGGAGGTCGAAGTGGCCACGGTAGAACAACGCGATGTCCCGGTGTACAGCGAATGGGTGGCGACTTTGGACGGGTACGTGAACGCCCAGATGCAACCCCAGGTGTCTGGCTACATTATCAAGCAAAACTACAAAGAGGGTTCGCTCGTTCACAAAGGCGAGGTGCTGTTCGAAATAGATCCGCGGCCCTTTCAAGCGACGCTCGATCGCGCTAAAGGCGACCTTGCGCAGGCGCAAGCTCAGCTAGGCAAAGCAACCCTCGACGTAGAGCGCGATACACCGCTCGCAGAGGGCAGGGCCATCGCCAAGAGCCAATTGGATAACGAGCTTCAAGCCAAGCTTGGTGCGCAGGCGGCCGTCGAATCTGCCAAGGCGGCGGTGGAGCAGGCGGAACTCAATCTGGAGTGGACCAGTGTCACCTCGCTGGTAGATGGAATTGCTGGGATTGCGCAGGTCCAGATTGGCAACCTAGTCGGACCCACCTCAGTCTTGACTTCAGTTTCGCAACTCGAACCTATCAAAGCCTATTTTCCGATCAGCGAACGGGAGTACCTCCTCGCACAAAAAGAGAGCAGCGCCGTTTCCAGCAAGCACACCATCGGTTTTTTCGGAAACTCGCTCAAACTGATCCTGACTGACGGCAGTATCTACCCTCAAAAAGGCAAAATCTTGCTGGCGGACCGGCAAGTGGATCCAAACACGGGCACGATTCGCATCGTTGCTACCTTTCCAAATCCCGGCAACATTCTGCGTCCCGGCCAGTATGGACGTGTGCGTGTCGAAACCAGCATGAAAAAAGACGCCCTGCTGCTGCCTCAGAGCGCCGTTGGGCAGTCGCAGGGAAGCTATCAGGTGGCGGTCGTCGGCAGCGATCACAAAGTTAGTATGCGCGCCGTGAAGCCCGGCGAGACGGTCGGGACGATGTGGCTTATTGACGAGGGCCTCAAACCGGGCGAGCAAGTTGTGGTCGAAGGACTGCAAAAGCTCAAGGAAGGAACTCTCGTTACTCCCAAGCCCGTACATCTTTCCGGGGAAGGAAACTGAGCTATGTCGAAGTTCTTCATCAACCGTCCGATCGTGGCAATGGTGATCGCCATCCTTATGGTGATCGTAGGCGCGGTCACCATCTCAAGCCTGCCCGTGGCGCAGTTTCCTAACATCGTCCCGCCTGAGATTCGATTGCAGGCCACGTACGTGGGTGCGGACGCGAAGACCCTCGAGCAAGCCGTGGCCACGCCGATCGAGCAACAGATGAACGGTGTGGACAACATGGACTACATGTATTCGCTAAACGCCACGGGCAATTCGCAGACGACCTTAAGTGCTAATTTTGATCTCAAAACGGACCCCAACATAGACCTGATTCTCGCCCAATCACGTGAGCAGCTGGCCGCCGCTCAGCTTCCACCCGAAGTAAACAACTACGGGGTCACCATAAAAAAGTCAGCGACCGCGCCTCTCATGCTGATCTCCTTATCCTCGCCGCACGGCACTCACGATGCGAGGTTCCTGGCCAACTTTGCCACCATCAACCTCAATGATCCAATCGCGCGCTTGTACGGGGTCGGCCAGACGACCGTTTTCGGCGCGGGGGACTATGCCATGAGGCTGTGGGTAAAGCCTGACCAATTAGCGAAACTGAACATCACCGTCACTGAGATCGTCAATGCGATCCAGGCCCAGAACAAGGTGAATCCGGCTGGTCAAATTGGCGGCGAACCAGCCCCCGCGAACCAGCAATTCACGTATTCCGTTCTCGCGCAAGGCCGCCTGACCTCGCCGGAGCAATTTGAAAACGTCGTCGTCCGTGAAGCTCCGGATGGCGGCATC
>WNFQ01000237.1_pt1 | contig 45413 bp, 36 predicted proteins | sample 5400171 | NCBI WGS metagenome assembly WNFQ01 (sample SAMN13153356, study PRJNA577476) | soil metagenome | isolation source: 20 cm soil under Madrone tree | place: USA:California | collected 2016-06-14
GCAAAGGATTACGCTGGAGCAGCCGTCCTCGTTCCCTATTTTCTGCTGGCGTTAGCCGCGATCTATCTGCTCGCCCAACACTGAATCAACGAAGCAGCCTCCGCCTTCACCGCGGTTGCGTGGGTTCGTCGCTCGGAGCAGGTTCTCGAAAATAGCGGAGAAACCACTCGATGAAAACACACGAATTTATCAAAGCATTACGGAACTCGGCCGATAAAAAGCTCATCTTCACAAACGCCGACGGGCACTCTATCCACGCCGGTTACCATCTGACGGAAATCAAGGCGGCGTCCTTTGAAACGGTTGATTGCGGTGGCAAAACGAACCGCTGGAATGAAACTGTCCTCCAGTTATGGGTGCCGGAAGATGCGGAGGATACTTACATGAAAAGCGACAAGTTTCTGCGCATCTACGATAAGGTGCAGCGTCTGGTTCCTGTCGATGAAGAGGCTGAGATCCGGATTGAGTACGGCGATGACAATTTCTTCCCCACCGCATATCACGTCAGCGAATCGCGTGGGGACAACGTAGCGATTCGGTTTTTTCTGGAGCCGCCCGGAACTACCTGTAAGGCGCGAGATCGTGCTCTCGCCGGGAAAGCTGAGAGCTGTTGCGCATAAGACGTCCGGAGCGGCGAGCAGGAACTGATCAAGATGTAACTGGCCGCAAGATCGAGTGCGCCTAATTCTTGGCAATCTTTGGCGGGAAGAGCCACAGCAGTCTGCCTTTCCGCGAAGAAGAATCGACATCGACCAGTGCGATGCCGGCCTTGGATAATTTAAGCGACGCGCCGGTCAGCGCAGAGATTGTTTTGGTAAAATCCGGTTCGTGACCGACGATCATCAAACTTTCAGCGGAATTGTTTCTAATTAAGTCCTCCAGCTCGGCGAGCCCAAATCCTGGCGCGAGCCTTCGATCTTCGCGACATTTCATTTCAAGATGTTCAGCGGCTATTTCCGCCGTTTGTGCGGCGCGCGGCAACGGGCTGGTCAAGATAAGGTCCGGGCGCACCTTGAGTCGGACAAGGAAGGCAGCGATTTCGTGCATTTCTTTTTTTCCACGTTTGGTCAGCGGACGTTCGTCGTCTGACTTCTTCCAGTCGGGCCAATCGGCTTCGCCATGTCTGAGAAAGTAAAGTTCCATGATGAATTTTATCCCCTTTCTAAAGAATCCGCCATTTTGGTTGGCGCGTCCGCGGATCGATTTGCCACAAGCGCGCTCCACCTAAAAACGCATTGCGATTATGCCCACGTTCAACCCCTTTCGGGATCTGATCGATCCGTTTGGCATTGCCGCCGCCCAACACCACGTAATCGGCAATCAGCGATTTCTTCAACTGCACGAGGGCGTGCTGGACGTCGCGCTGCCAGGTTTTCTCGCCGAGGCGCGCTAGGCCAGGTTTGCCGAGATAGTCTTCAATGACGCTGCCATTGCGGTAAGGTAAATCTCCCAGTTCGAGCGGGAGGACGTAGTTGTTCCATACAAGTGCCGATCCAAGTCCTGTGCCGAGCCCGAGAAAAAGCATTCGGCGGCCATGATAACTCCCAAGCGCCTGCATGGCTGCGTCGTTGAGGATACGGACAGGTTTGCCAAGCGCTTTCTCGAAATCAAATCCGACCCAGCCTTTGCCCAAATGTTTTGGCTCGCTCAGAATCTTCCCTCCGCGCACGGGCGACGGAAATCCCATCGAGATCACATCAAATCTCCAATCGCTGACCAGCGGTTTTATCTGTGCCACGATTCCGCGCGGGGTCAACGTCATTCCGGATTTGAATTTTCGTCTTTCGGTGCGCGAAATCATCAGCTTCACATTTGAGCCGCCGACGTCGATAACCAGGACTCTTCTCTTCAAGGCTGTCTCGATGCTGGAGCCGGAGGGGTGGAGGGCTCGCGGTCGGCTTCCAATGCGCGCGAAGCCGCAGAGTTGTCGGTGGCTACGGTGATCGGAGTTAGTTTGTCGGCACGCAATTTTTTCTTCGACCCCTTCATTTTCTTCACGCGCTCGCGAGAGACTTCACGGAAATGCCACTGCGCCTGGGCGCGCGGCTCCGGGCCTTCGGGTGTTAAACGGCGGTAAGTTCCATCGGGCTGCAACTCGCGCGCCTTCACGCGATCGTGCAAAAAGCTCGGAAGCACTTCGTTGATGATTTGATCGCGCAACGCCGGATTCTCGACGGGGAATGCCAGTTCAATGCGCCGGAAAAAATTGCGCGGCATCCAATCTGCGCTGGAAAGATAAACCAACGGTTCGCCCGCGTTTTGAAAGTGGTAAATCCGGCTGTGTTCGAGAAAGCGCCCTACAATGCTGATTACGCGGATGTTTTCGCTCAGGCCGGGGATTTTCGGGCGCAGGCAACAGATCCCCCGGACGACGAGGTCGATGGTCACATCTGCACAGGAAGCTTCATAAAGTTTCTCGATAATCTCCTCGTCGACGAGATGATTAAGTTTAGCGATGATCCGGCCCGGCTTGCCCGCCAGCGCGTGATCGCGTTCGCGTTCGATCAGTTGGATAAGACGGCTGTGCAGATCGAACGGCGCCACCATCAGTTTCTTCAGACCGGGATAGCCAGCCAGACCGGTGAGGGTGTTAAAAACGACCGCCACTTCCTCGGTCAATTTCAGGTCGCTCGTGAGCAAACTGAAGTCGGTATAGATGCGCGCGGTACGCGAGTGGTAATTGCCAGTGCCCAGGTGGACGTAGCGCCGGGGTTGGTCTGCGTCACGGCGAACGATCAGCAGTGCCTTGCAATGCGTTTTCAGGCCGACCACGCCATAGATGACATGGGCACCGGCTTCTTCCAGGCGCCGGGCCCATTGAATATTGCTTGCCTCATCAAACCGCGCGCGCAGCTCGACGATGGCGGTAACTTGTTTTCCTGCGTTGGTCGCCTCGATGAGGGCTTCGACAATGGGCGAATCACCGCTCGTCCGATAGAGGGTAATCTTGATGGCGAGCACTTGCGGGTCTCGCGCGGCCGCCTCGATCCACTCGACGATCTGGTCGAAGCTGTCGTAGGGATGATGCAGCAGCACATCCTGGCGCCGCAATACCTCGAAAAAATCGACATGCGGGGGTAGTGCCGGATCACGGGCGGGTTGAAATGGCCGGTCCTTCAGCTTGGCGAATGCATCATTCGTCACCAGCGGCATGAGATGCGTCATCGAAAGTGGACCATCGACTTTGTAAGCATCGGCCTCGGTCAGATCGAAGAACCTCAGCAGCAATTCCAGAACATCTTTCGGACAATCGGCTTCCACTTCCAAGCGGACCGCATCGCCGCGGCTTGAGCGCCGCAGTTCCTGTTCGATGCTGCGCAAAAGATTTTCCGCCTCCTCTTCGTCAATGTAGAGATCGCTATTGCGCGTTACGCGGAACGCGTGCACGGCGTTAAGAATCAAGCCGGGAAACAATTCTCCAATGTGCTGTCTGATGAGTGAGGCGAGGTAGATGTACTCCCACGGTTCATCCGCTTTACCGCGCGGGAGCGCGATGAGCCGCGATACTGCTCGCGGCACCTGTACAATGGCATGAAGCAGCGCGCCGCCCCGTTGCGTTTTCGCGCGCACCAGCAAATTATGGCTTCGGTTCAAAAGATGCGGGAATGGATGGCTGGCATCTACTGCGAGCGGCGTCAGCATAGGAAAAACTTCCTGCTGAAAGTAGCGATGTGCCCACACTGCGCGTTTGGCTGACAACTCCGCAATTTCGCGCACATAAATGCGATTCTTCGCAAGTTCGGGCACTAACTCGTTCTTCCACAGCGCGCATTGGGTCGCGACCAGTTCACGCACTGTTTTTTGAATGCGATGGAATGTTTCAGTCGGGCTCAGTCCGTCCGGCCCGATCTCGCTGGTCTCGCTTTCGATTTGCTGTTTGATGCCGGCCACGCGAATCTCGAAAAACTCATCAAGGTTCGAACTAAAAATCGAAAGGAACTTGACGCGTTCGATGAGCGGCTGGGTAGGATCCTGCGCCTCTTCGAGAACGCGACGATTGAACTCGAGCCAGCTCAACTCGCGGTTGATGAAATTCCGCGGATCAGAAAAACGATTTGCTGCGGGAACATCCTTCCGCAAGAGCTCGACCCTGGCGGAGGGCTCCTCGGCAACACTAGTTTTGGCAACGGCTGTCGGCATCTACCTCTTTGTTTAATCTGAGAGCCAAAAAGCGGCGCTCACCATGGCGAGTGAGCTCAAAACGCAAGCCGGAAGCTTCGCGCCACTCTTGATCTGCACTGGATTCAAACAACCACCGCTTGGGAAATTAGGCAAGAGCCGGAAATGTCGCTGCTTGGTCCGTCATGTCGTGGCCACAGCAGTTTGATGCCGGATGTCTTCAGCGGCGGCAGCGTAAACTGCCTCTTCGGCAATATTGGTGGCGTGATCGCCCACGCGTTCGAGGCAGCGGCCAATAAAAATCAAATTCAAGTACCCTCGCAATTGCTCGGGATCCTTCGCCATGCGCTCGATTAATTTGCGGCTGGCCGCGTGGTTCAACTCGTCCAGCCTTTCATCGCGCGGGACGACCGCGCGTCCAAGATCGACATCCTCGCGCACAAAGGCATCCACGCTGTCCTTGAACATCGACATGGCCTGCTCGTACAGCGGCCTGATCAATTCGACCTCGGCTAATGGCGGATGCCGATTTAACTTCCGTGCGCGTCGCGCAATCGTCGTCGCCTGATCGGCCATACGCTCCAGATTCGATGAAAGTTTCATTGCGGCCACGACACGGCGCAGATCGGAGGCTACCGGCTGAAAGCGCAGCAAAATTGCCACGCCATCCTTATCGATCTGTATCTCGAGTTGATCGATCTCCTCATCGTCGGCGATCGCATTTGCGCAGAGATCGTTGTCTCGATCGAACAAGCCCTTGATCGCCCGGTCTAAACTGCGCTCCGTCAGACTAGACATCATCAGCACATTATTGCGCAGCGACGCAAGCGCTTCGTCGAATGTCCCGAGAATATGTTTTGGTGTAACCATGTCTATCTCAGCCCTTCCTCTTGCTCTTACTCTTATTCCTCTTTCGGTTCATCTTTGATCCGCTGTAGCCGCGTCCCTGTGGGACGCGCGCGCGTCGCCTACAGGGCGACGGCTACAACTATCCAAACCTGCCAGTGATATAATCCTCCGTCTGTCGTTCGCTCGGATTTGTGAAAATTTTCGTGGTCGGTCCAAACTCAATCAGCTTGCCAAGATAAAAGAAAGCGGTGTAATCGGAGACGCGGCCGGCCTGTTGCATGTTGTGGGTCACGGTCACGATCGTGTACTGCGCTTTGAGTTCGTGGATTAGTTCCTCGATTTTTGCCGTGGCGATGGGATCGAGCGCAGAACAGGGCTCATCCATCAGGATTACTTCGGGTTCCACCGCGAGGGCACGCGCAATGCAAAGCCTCTGCTGCTGGCCGCCCGAAAGGCTTGTGCCCGGCTTGTGGAGATCGTCTTTCACCTCATCCCAAAGGGCAGCCATCCGGAGCGATTTTTCCAGACGTTCATTGAGAAATTTTTGGTTGCGTACTCCATTCAATCGCAAGCCAATGACGACATTCTCCCCAATCGACATCGTCGGAAACGGATTCGATTTTTGGAAGACCATGCCGACGCGGCGGCGAACCATCGCGGGATCAACGCTATGTGAATAGAGATCATCGCCTTGGAGAAGGACTGTGCCATCGACGCGCGTCTTTGGCACCAACTCATGCATACGGTTGAGACAGCGAAGAAAGGTTGATTTTCCGCAACCACTCGGCCCAATGATGGCAGTCACGGCGTTCGATGCGATATCCAGGGTTACATCATCAATGGCGCGTTTCTCTCCGTACCAGACCGACAGATTCTTTACCTGGAAAGTTAACGGCGTCGTTGGTTCGGCCGTTGACGTCGAAGTCGGCTCGATCGCCCGTTCGGCACGCTCGACAACGGTTCGCTCTGGAGTTGCCATAACTAAATTAACCATTCGCAAGAGAAAGCTAGACCAGCGATGCCGTACGCCCGCGAGTCAGAATTCTAACCACCACATTAACGCAAAAAATCCCAGTGACGAGCACGAGCGCGCCGGCCCAAGCTTGGCGATGCCAATCGTCATAGGGCGAAATGGCGTAAGTAAAAATCTGCAACGGAAGAGCGGCGATCGGCTCACTCAGGTTATGGTTCCAAAACCTATTCCCGAAAGCTGTGAAAAGGAGCGGCGCAGTCTCGCCGCCCACGCGCGCCAACGCCAGCAGAATGCCAGTGATAATTCCTTTGGACGCGGTTTTCATCACGATATGTACAATCGTTTTCCACCGACTTACACCGAGGGCGAGCGCAGCTTCACGATAGCCGTTTGGCACCAGCAGAATAACTTCTTCTGTCGTACGTATGATCAGCGGAACCATGATCAGGCCAAGTGCGAGTCCGCCGGCGTACGCTGAGAAGCCCTTGAAACGCAACACGACCAGTCCGTAAACCACCACACCCCAGGTGATCGATGGAACGCCATTGAGCACGTCCGCCACAAACCGCAGCAGCGAATTCACGCGAGCGGAGCCATATTCGGCAAGGTAAACTCCGCCCAAAACGCCTACCGGAATTCCAATCAGAGAAGCGAGTCCGAGAAGCTCAAGCGAACCCATAATTGCGTTCACCATTCCGCCGCCAACTACACCCACCGGCTTCGGCAATTTCGTGAAGAAGTCCCAGTTCACCGAACTGGCGCCATTGGCGAGAAGATGAAAAAATACGAGCGCCAACGGCGCGATCACAAGAAGAGCTGAAACGAACGCGATCGTCGATGCCAGCGCACTTTTGATCTTGCGCCAGGTGTGGTTGTCTGTACGTCCAAGATTCATAGCTACTGCACGGCGCGTGTCGTGGACGTCGTGCCCAGTGTTTGAAGAAGAAGCTGCGCGACAAGGTTTGCCAGAATCGTTGTTCCAAAAAGCACGAGCCCAATTTCGAATAGAGCTTGAAGATAAATGTCGGTGGTCGCTTCCGTAAACTCATTCGCAAGCACGCTGGCGAGCGTGTAGCCAGGCTTAAATAGCGAGGCCGCAATCTCTGGCGTGTTGCCGATCACCATCGTGACCGCCATTGTCTCACCGAGGGCGCGTCCGAGACCAAGAATGACGGCCCCGAACAAGCCTTTCTTGGCATAACTGAGCACCGCGATCCGCGTTGCTTCCCAGCGCGTTGCACCGAGCGCGTAGGCCGCTTCGCGCTGTAAGTTTGGGACACTGCGCAGAATTTCCCGGGAGACCGAAGTAATAATCGGCAGAATCATGATCGCGATGATGATCCCGCCAGCCAACATGCTCGTCCCGTAGATCGGTCCGCTGAAAAACGGCGTCCATCTGAACAGCCGTTTCAGCAACGGAAAAGGATATTCTCGCAACCATGGAATCATTACGAAAATTCCCCACAACCCCAGGATCACGCTCGGGATGGCCGCCAGCATTTCAATCAAGGAAACCAGAGGCTGCCGAATCCAGAGCGGCGCAAGCTCGGTCAAATACGCCGCCGTCGCGATGCTCAATGGCACAGCGATCACCAAGGCGATCAGGGAAGAAACCAACGTTCCATAAATAAACGGCAGCGCGCCGAACTGCTCCGCTACCGGATCCCAAGTCGAGGTGGTGAGAAAATGGAACCCGAATTTCTTGATTGCGAGCGAAGATCCAAGCCAAAGTTGCCACCCAATAAGAACAACGAGCACAACCACCGCCAGCGCCATCGCGAGCGTGAGCCACTCGAATGCTTTGTCCCCAAAGCGCGAGGGCGGCGCCATCGCGCTCCGCGCGGAGTGCAGCTCAACCGATGCGACGGCTGGAGGTGGGGCAATTTCCATGCGATCTCACATTACATTTTGATATCGTCGATTCGCTTTAGAACGCGTTGCTGAAGGCTCTCCGGCAAGGGCGCGTATTGAAGATCTTGGGCCATTTTCTCGCCATCTTTCGCGGCCCACTTCAGAAACTCGACCAGCTTTTTTCCCTTGGTCGCATCCTTTTGCTGCTCGTAAACCAGTAACCAGGTCGCGCCTGCGATTGGATAAGCGCCTTTGCCCGGCGCGTTTGTCATCGAGAAACGGAAGTCATCCGGAATCTCCGCCGTCGCCATCGCCGCGGTGATCGATTCGAGAGATGCCTTTACAAATTCGCCGGCCGAATTCTTAACGTCGGCGTAGGGCATCTTGTTTTGAACTGCGTAGATCAGCTCGACATAGCCGACCGCGCCTGGGGTTTGCTTGATTTGACCAGCCACGCCTTCGTTTCCCTTGCCACCGATACCAGTCGGCCAGTTTACCGAGGTGTTCGTGCCCACCTTCGTCTTCCATTCTGGGCTGATCTTGCTCAAGTAGTCGGTCCAAATGTAGGTCGTCCCACTGCCATCAGAGCGGTGGACAACCACAATCTCTTGATCGGGCAACGTGACTCCAGGGCTCAGCGCCGCGATCTTTGGGTCGTTCCACTTTTTGATTTGGCCGAGAAAAATTCCTGCGATTGTATCGGCATCAAACTTTAACGCCGGATTTCCAGGCAGATTGTAGGCAACCACATCCGCGCCCGCGACCGTCGGGATATGCAAGAGTTTGCCAGGAGCTTTCGCCAGGTTGTCGTCACTCATCGGACCATCCGATGCACCGAAATCCACCGTCTGCGCGAGGATTTGCTTCTGACCCCCGCCGGAGCCGATCGATTGGTAATTAAAGCGGACTGAGGGATCGACTTTCGCGTACTCGTCGAACCACTTCGAGTAGATCGGATAGGGAAAGGTTGCGCCCGCGCCGTTAATCATCATCTGCGCTGAAGCAGTCGCACTGACTCCGGCTAGTAGCACGATTGTTAAGATTTTGCGGCTAAATCGAGGAGATTTCATAGTGTTCTCAGCCTGCCGCAGCGCGTTCGAGAGCGTCAAAACGTTTAATGTTACTTTTGTGTGACAGCTGTGGTCGCTTCGCTATGCGAAACGCGCGCTGTCCACAGGGCGACGGCTACACCGTCCTGATCGGTAGCAACACGCGGATGGTGGTTCCCCGCCCAGGCTCGCTCTCGGCTTCCACGCGCCCTCCGTGCAATTGGGCAATGTGTTTCACGATTGCCAGTCCGAGACCGGTCCCGCCGAGCTCCCGGGTGCGGGCCTTGTCGGCGCGGTAAAAGCGTTCAAAGATGCGGGGTAAATCATCTTTCCTGATTCCGATTCCATCGTCACTGACGCTGAGGACGATTTCGGAATTGCGCTGCGCCGCTTGCAGCCGAATCTCGCCGTTCTCCCGTGAATATTTTACTGCATTCTCCAACAAATTGTAGAGAACTTCCTGAAGTCGTGTTCCATCTGCGCGAATCGGCGGCGCATCCGACTGAAGGTCGACAATTACCTTCAAGTTTTTCTCGGCGAACTTTTCTTTCCAATCGCGGAGAACGTGATCGAACAATTCCCGCAACCGCACCTGACCGATTTCCAAGTTGGTGTGTGAGGATTCCAATTGGGCGAGGCTCAGCAAATCATCGATCAGAAGCCCAAGCCGTTTGGAATGCCGCTCCATGACTTGAAGAATGCGCGATAGTTCGCCGCGAGAAGTTTCCGGGTAATCGACCAATGTTTCGATATACCCGCGCAAGATCGACAATGGCGTTCGTAATTCATGCGAAACATTTGCGACAAAGTCGCTTCGGACCTGATCAAGCCGTTTCAACTGGGTGATATCGTGAAACAGAACGACTGCGCCAGTTGTTAGATCGGTATGATCTTTCATTGCAACAGCGCTGACCTCCACGTGGCGGTCGGCATTGCTTTTCGAGTCGGTCAACGTCAATTCGCTTTGGGTCGGCTTGCCGGTGAGTAGTGTCTCGGCGATTAGCCCATCGAGCGTTGCATTGCGGACTGTCTCGAGCAACGGAGCACCTAAGGCCGCGTCTCGCAGGTCGAAGAGATTTTCAAAAGTTTGATTCATGAGCGTGATGTAGCGACGGGTATCGACGACGAGCAGACCGTCCTGCATTGCCCCAAGAATTGTTTGCGTCCCGGATTCGCGGCCTGCGATCTGCTGATCGAGTTGTTGCTGGCGACGGAAAATACTTTCCAGCGCCAATCCGACACGCTGCGCTTGCGTGCTACCGTCGACAAGAAACGTGCGCGGTTGCTCACGGCCAGCTATTTGCCTAACGAGCTGCTCGATCTGTCGCCACGGTGCGATCCATTTTCGCCAGGTGACGAGCGCGATCGTTGCGAAGACGAGGCAGATTACACTCAGAAACAGCCACGACATCTCGCGTTAACTCTCCCGCAGCCGATAACCGAAACCGCGCACGCTTTCGATCACGTTTGCGGCTTTGCCGAGTTTTTTGCGCAATCGCCGCACATGGGTATCAACTGTACGCGTGTCAATAATGCTCTCGTAGCCCCAGACATCGTTGAGCAAGCGGTCGCGCGCCTGCACCCGGCCGCGGCGCTGCATCAGTGTGCGCAAAAGTTTAAATTCAAGGCTGGTGAGGTTGATCCGCTTGCCGTCGACGGAAGTTTCATGACGCTCTGGATCAATCACGATCGGACCGACCGCCAGACGTTCTTCCTCTTGTTTCGCGTCGCTTCGGCGCATAATCGCTCGGATGCGCAAAACGACTTCCCGCGGGCTAAATGGCTTTGTCACATAGTCATCGGCGCCAAATTCAAGGCCCACGATCCGGTCGATCTCCTCCGCTTTCGCGGTCAGCATCATGATTGGAATCTGGCGCGTCGCAGGATCGCTTTTTAGAATTTTGCAAATCTCCAGTCCTGGCATTTTCGGCAGCATCAGATCGAGAATAATGAAAGCTGGTCTTTCGATGCGCGCTTTGTGCAATCCAGCGGCCCCGTCGGTTGTCGTCGAAACGGCGAAACCTGCTTTGCGTAAACTGAGCGTGAGAAGATCGACGACGTCCCGCTCGTCTTCGACGATCAGAATTGTTTTGCCGGATGCCGCTTCCATTCGCAGCAACTTTATCGCCGAAACTACTTCGATTTGCCAGCGCTAGCTTCTTTGAAAACGGCGTTCTCATTCGAGACCGCAAGGATTTTTGCTAGCTGGGGTCACCTCGTTAATGGCCGGACCAGCATAGGCCACTGTCCATTTTGCCGGATGCGTTTCTTGGAGCGTCCTTGCACAGCTTCCGATCGAAAAATGAATCGGTTGATGCAATTCTATTCCGATGATGCGATTCGGTGCGTCACCGATTGTTTACTGCCTGGCGTAGCTGCTGCGAGACGTTAGAATGAGCGACAATTCTCATGACGGAAGGCCAAACAAGAAGATTCGCAGCCCCGCCATTCTTAGTCGGCACATTGCTTTTTTTCTGCGCGTTGACCTTCTATTACTTTGCGGTTCTTAGAGTTGATTACAGCAAGACAGCGCTGCTCGATCTTGGCCCACACCCGGATGCGTCGGAGTATTTCGCGCAGGCAAAAACATTGCTCAAAGACCGATGGCCTTCGATCCAAATCGGGTATGACAAACTGCCTTCAAGGTACCCCTTTGGTTATCCAGCGCTAATGCTTCCCTGGCTAAAGATTCTGCCGGCCCCAGATGCCATCCTAGCGCCGTTTAGGACGAATCAAACGCTCGGTCTGCTTCTGCTTTTGGCCGTTTTTGCCTTTTACGCGTACCTCGCGATGCCACAAACGGGTGGACTAGCGGCGCTTTTGCTCGCGACGCTCCCTGGTTTCTTCACCTTTTGCCGCTCGTCAATGAGCGAAATCAGCGCATCGGCGCTCATTGTCTTAGCCTTTATGTTTGCCTACTTGGGTTTGAAGGAGGAACGCCGCTGGAAAATTTATCTGGCGGCCGTTCTCCTTGGCCTCTCGCTGAATGTCCGAATCCAGTCTCTTTTCTTCGCGCCACTTTTACTAGCAATGGCTTTACTTCCCGCCAAAGGCAAGCGTTTCAGCTGGTTTCTCCATTGTGCTGCGCTCCCGATCGTCTTCGCGCTTGCCGCCAGCCCTGTGCTCATGCTGAACGCGATCGAGTTTCATTCGCCGTTGAGAACAGGATATGCCTTTTGGCTTCCAACAACGCAGATCCCGAAGGGCCTGATTTTCTCCGTCTATTCCATCCGGAGCAACGCTGGCATGCTGTGGAGGGAGTTCACCCTGTGCCCGCACGCATTCTACGTCGCCAATATTTTTGGCACCGGCACCTCATTTGTCGCGGCCTTTGTTCTTCTGCTTTGCGCAGGATTGTTCTTCATCAGGAGCACCCGATTCATCACCTGCGCATTTTTAGCTGGCGGATTGAATCTGTTTGCGATGATTGGAACCTATCAAGCGGATGTGCGATACTATCTGCCGCTTCTGATGCTCTCGGTCGCGGTTGCCGTTCTACCTGTGACGTGGGCGGCAGAAAATCTGGTTAATGGAAAACGAATCGTTCCGAGCCTGGCGATCTTCGTTTTGTTTGCCGTAGCCTGTCTGGGCTATCCTTCGCGTTCCGGCTACAACACGGTCGGAATCGATCGATCGCAAGCGTGGGACGCTCTCCATTTTACCGCTCAAGCTCGACAATCCAGCCGGTTTATCGCACAAAAGCACTTCGTCGAACTCTTCGGCGCTGAACCCGGCATTGTCCTTTCCGATATTGATCCTGTTTACTTGAATGCCCTGCTGCCGGAACAATTCGCTGCTGCCCCTCTCGATGGAAAGCATCTATATCGATTCAGTCCAATGTGGCGCTACGATCAACCTGAGGCCGTGGCATTAGTCAGGCGCGGCTTGGATCAATCGCTTCCGGTTTACGCCCTTTTCGTTTCGCGTAAAGAGATGGATGAAAAGGCGCCGCGATTACCGGAACTCGACGGCTATGAATGGGTTGCGGCCGAAAATTCCCCAACGAAAGAAGCCGTAATCTTAAAGCTCACTCCAAGTAGCCAATGACAACGGACCTTCCGACTTCTCGTCGGTAACTTTCATTCCTTGTTCATTAGGCGGCTGCCGGCCATCGTTCTACGACAAATTCCCCGGCGCAACTAGGAGAATACCACTTCACGGAATATCGCGACTTGGAAGGATAACGTCGCATTTTTTTGAGAAGCGACATTAATCCGCGGCCGACCGCTGATTTTGATAGCCGAGTAGTTGCTGTCCGCCGTAATTGCTTCGTCACGGCTCTTGCAACCAACACACGAGTTCGCATGCGGTGCAAGGCGGCCAGTCGTACTCGCGGGTAGAGGAATTCCGCTGGAGAAAAAGAGTGGTTGTGCTTGAGTAAAAGGTTCGACGTTTCTCGTCAGAATGCCTACGCAAGTTATCAAAATCAGTGGTGCACGCCAGCACAATTTGAAAAACCTTCACGTGGAGATCCCACGTGAAAAGTTGGTCGTTATCACGGGTTTAAGTGGCTCCGGAAAATCATCGCTTGCTTTTGACACGCTCTATGCAGAAGGGCAACGGCGTTACGTTGAGAGCCTTTCAGCTTACGCGCGGCAGTTCCTCGATCAGATGGAAAAGCCGAATGTCGATTTCATCGAGGGTCTATCACCAGCGATCGCCATCGAGCAACGAAGCGCCGGGGCTAATCCGCGATCGACCATTGCAACCACGACCGAAATTTACGATTATTTGCGCGTCCTCTTTTCAGCAGTCGCTCAACCGCACGATCCGCTCACAGGGCAGCCGCTTAGGCGGCAGACGCCGCAACAAATTGTCGATCAAATTCTTGCATACGAGCCGGAGACAAAAGTTATCGTGCTCGCACCGCTGATTGAAAACCAGTTAGGCGAATTTCGGGATGTGATCGAGAAAACGAAGCGCGAAGGATTCATTCGCGTTCGGATTGACGGCCAGATCGCCGAGCTCGATCGGCCGGATCCGATTCGGCTTAAAAAAAGCGAGCGACACACGATTGAGGCAGTAGTTGATCGGCTGATCGTGCGCGATGGAATTCGCATCCGCTTGACCGATTCGATCGAGACCGCGCTCAAATGGGGCGGAAACCGGGTGGTTGTGCTAAAGCAAGCATCCAACGCCGAATTGGGCGACACTTTGGAAGAACTCCGCTATTCGACCGATTACGGAAATGCGGAAACCGGGTTCACGTTAGGCGAGCTGACTCCGAAACACTTTTCATTCAATAGTCACCTCGGAGCTTGTCCGGCATGCCACGGTCTTGGCACACAATTGGCATGCGATCCCGAGTTGATGATTTCCGATCCCGACAAAACACTCGCCGAAGGCGCGATCACGCCATGGCGACGTGGGACGAAGCGAATGCAGGCATACTACCGTCACTTGCAAAGTGCGCTGGTGAAACACTTTCATGTCGATGAAAACGTGCCTTTTGCCGAATTGCCCGAGCGATTTAAGGAAGCGCTTTACTTTGGCACCCGCGATCAGCCAATCGAAATGAGTTTAAACAGTAACGGCCGGTCTAATAAAAGGGGGCGCCCCTTTGAAGGACTCGTTCCCCAGATGCAGCGGCTCTATGAAGAAACGCAAAGCGAGTTCACTCGCAATCGCATCCGCGCGTTCATGACGCGCGAGCCGTGCAAAGTATGCGGCGGCGCCAGGCTGAAACCGGAGATTCTCTCTGCCACAATTAAAGATCGACATGCGCGCGAATTGAATATTCATCAACTCAGCGAGCAAACGATCGAGGCGGCCGCGCGCTACGTTGCGGATCTCGACCTATCCGCGCAGCAGCGATTGATCGTGAATGAGGTCGTGCACGAAATTCAATCGCGCCTGCAATTTCTTCTCGAAGTTGGCCTCGGATATCTCACCCTAAATCGCGAGAGCGGCACGCTTTCCGGCGGAGAAGCGCAGCGGATCCGGCTAGCAACGCAGATTGGGTCTGGCCTGGCCGGAGTTCTTTACGTTTTGGATGAACCGAGCATCGGCTTGCATCAGCGCGACAATGCGCGCTTACTAGGAACGCTACGGCGGCTGCGCGATCTTGGCAATTCGGTGATTGTGGTTGAACACGATGAAGAAACCATCCGCGCGGCGGACCACATCGTCGATCTCGGTCCAGGCGCGGGTCCGCGTGGCGGTGAGATCGTTGCTCAAGGGAGCATCGAAGAAATTCTTCGCGCGAAAACTTCCTTAACTGGAGACTATCTTTCAGGACGCGCGCGCATTCCGATTCCAAAGCAGCGCGTCAGGCCACAATTAATTAATCATCCGCTATCAACCGACAACCATTATGATGGCTGGCTCACAGTGGTAGGCGCAGCGGAGAACAACCTCAAAAAAATCGACGCTTCTTTCCCTCTCGGCTGTCTCACCTGTGTAACGGGCGTGTCTGGCAGCGGTAAGTCGACGCTGGTGGATGATATTCTGCGCCGCGCTCTCTTTCGGCATTTTTATAATTCAAGAGAAAAACCCGGTGCTTATCAGGCAATTCGCGGAGTGGAACAGATCGACAAAGCGATCGTCATTGATCAAAGTGCGATCGGCCGAACGCCCCGCTCCAATCCGGTGACTTACACCGGCGCCTTCGCGCCTATCCGCGAGTTATTCAGTCAATTGCCCGCAGCGCGGGTGCGCGGTTATGATGCGGGGCGGTTTAGCTTTAATGTCAAAGGCGGCCGTTGCGAAAATTGCGAAGGCGGTGGGTTGATCAAGATTGAGATGCATTTTTTGCCGGATGTTTACGTGGAATGCGAAGTGTGCCATGGCAAGCGCTACAATCGCGAGACGCTCGAGATCACTTACAAAGGTAAGAACATTGCCGACGTCCTCGATCTGACGGTGGATGAAGCGGCGCGCTTTTTTCGGAATGTGCCGAGCGTTTCCGAAAAGTTAAATTCTTTGCTGGATGTGGGCCTCGGTTACCTGCGACTCGGACAAGCCGGGACCACCCTTTCCGGAGGGGAAGCGCAACGCGTCAAACTCGCTACGGAGCTCGCGAAAAAAGCGACCGGCCGGACGGTCTACATTCTCGATGAGCCGACGACTGGATTGCATTTCGCCGATATCGAGAAATTGCTGCAAGTATTGATGAAGCTGCGCAACGCGGGTAACACGGTGATTGTGATCGAGCAGAATCTAGAGATGATTAAATGCGCAGATTGGATCATTGATCTCGGGCCTGAAGGTGGCGAACGCGGCGGTGAGGTCGTCGGGACTGGTCCGCCGGAACAAATTGTCGATCTTCCAAATAGTTTCACAGGCAGGTATCTGCGACCGATGTTGGAGCTGCCATGAAGAAGACCCCCAGTGCGGACCACTGCAGGCTCGACCTTTCATGGAATAGACGGGTGCGGAGAATCGCTTTGATCGGGTTGTCGATCTGGTTTTCCCAATCATTGCGCGCAGAAATTTCGCCTATTCTGATGAAGGCGACAGGACCGTTAATGGAAGGCGTACCGGAAGTGGCCGTCGTACGTTTGCGAGCCTTGCTCGACAGCGGGTTGGCCGATGAAGAGTGGCGCGCGGTCGCCGCAAAGCTTGCCGAAGCTCAGGTGACCGCAAGGCAACCAGAGGATGCGCTGGTGTTGCTTGCGGATTCCAGACTGCGCGATCTTCCTGCAGCAAAGTTTTGGCGTGCGCAGGCCTTTGCCAGCTTGCATCGATGGGCCGACGCGTTGCCGCTCTACGAGGAACTGGAGGCGGACCAAAGTTCGTCATTTCGCGAAGCAGCCACTTTTGGAGCGGCGGAAATGTTGCGTGCGTTAGGAAGACAGGATGAAGCCCTGGCGAAGATATTGGTTCTCCTTCGCGACAAACAATGGCGTATCCGGGCACAATTGCGATCGGCTGAATTGTATATCGACAGGGCCGACGCCGCCAACGCGCGACGCATCCTTGATGAGATCCAACCCAAATCGGTCGCGGAACGGAAGGAGCGACGGCTTCTACGCGGACGTTTGGAGCTGATTTTGCAACGACCCGAGAGAGCGATCGGTGTATTTGAAGCGCTTCTGAAAAGACCGGAGGGGGCGACTCATGCCACCCTAATCGCGGCACTCTTTGGAATCGCCGACGCGCACTTGCAATTAAAAACACCGGAAGCCGGGGATGACGTCCTTGAGCGATTTATCGATCGTCATCCGGCGGATCCGGACCTGCCCGTTCTCTTCGCGAAGCTAGACGAACTCTACCGCGCGGAGCGCAAAGCGTCACGCAGCGAACTGGAAAAATGGGTGCGCAATCCGGAAGAACCACGGCGCGCGTTCGCCCGATGGCATCTTGCTCACCTTGAAGTTCGCGCAGGGCACCGAGATCGAGCTAGGCAATTACTCAGCGATCTGCGCCATATCGAGGTAAAATCTCCTGCGTTCGCGCCCGCTCTATTAGAGTTTGCACAACTGGAACTGGAAGATCGACATTTCGATGAAGCCATTGCGATTTTGGACGATGTGCGCGTGCTTCATCCAGAAGCGCAATTGCTCGATCAAATCAATCTTCTCTCCGCGCAAGCGCAGTATCTGGCGAAACACTTTGAGGTGGCAACCGCGGCCTTCGAACAAATCGGGCATTCCACTTCGCCGTGGGCGAAGCTTGCACTTTTCAACGCATCCACGGGCTGGCTGCAACTCGGCGATCACGCCCGTTTTTTGGCCGATTACAATGCGCTTGAAAAGCAGGGCGGCGATGAAGAATCGCGGGCCAGCCTACGACTGGAGGAAGGTTTGATGCAAGCTGCGAAAGGAGATAAGAAAGCGACAGAATCGCTGCAGCAATTTATTCGCGATTTTCCCAAGAATCCCCGAGTCTCAGAAGCTTGGGTTGGTTTGGCTGAGCTGGCATTCCATTCCACGCCACCTCGTTTCGATGAAGCGCGGAAGAACCTAGTTCGCGCGGCAAATTCAAGCCCAACGACAGCGGCGGCGCAGCGCGCCGATTATCTCATGATCTGGATTGAGGATTCGGCAGATGTCAACGAGACGAAAGTCATCGAACTTGCGAATCGTTTTCTTCAACAACATGCCGCTTCGTCATTCGCTGCAGAGGTTCGAATGAAGTTAGCGGAGATTTATTACCGGCGTCAGGATTTCGCAAACGCACAGACTCAGTTTGAAATTCTCGCGCAGCAGAATCCGGACGGCCCACGTGGCGAGAAAGCGCTCTTTTTCGCGGCGGAATCAGCCATGTCGAGCATGGGTAAGCATTCGCTTGAGCAGGCGATTGTGTTGTTTGATCAGGTCGCGCAGTTAAATGGCGACCTGAAATGGGCCGCGCGCAACGAACAAGCTGTTATCGAACGCAAGGTGGGCAAGCCGGAGGATGCGCTCTTATTGTACGACGAGGTGTTAAAAGGCGCGGCTGGAACATCCGAGAAGCAAGAGGCGCTTTGCGGAAAGGGAGACATCTTTTTCGAGATGGGCGGAAGCGACTCGAACAATTATCAGCGCGCGATCGAAGTCTATGACCAGTTGGCATCCGACAAAAACGAGGCAATTCACTGGCGCAACCAAGCGCTCTTTAAAAAGGGCCTGTGTTTGGAGAAAAACGGGGACCGAGCTGGCGCCCTTGCGACGTTTTACAAAGTCTTGGAGGATGATCTGCGCCCGGATCGGAGGCGCGAACTGTTTTGGTATTACAAAGCGGGATTCAATGCAGCGCGGCTGTTGGAAGACGATTCAAAATGGGAATCTGCTGCTGCTATTTACCAGAAACTGGCCGCATCCAGCGGCACCCGGAGTGAAGAAGCAAAGGCGCGCCTTAGGCGTCTGCGTTTGGAACATTTTCTTTGGGCGGATTGATTCCGAGAGTTTCGTAACTTGACCTGATGGCCATTCAAAATGGCATAAAGCGCCGTTTTTTTGTCCGAAAGGAACTCCGAATAAGCTTGCACAGCATTCGGAAGGGGATCACAATTCAGGCATGAAAACAGCAAGTAGGTTCAGTCGCCTGTGCGGCTGGTCGGCTCGATGTGCAAGCGGCGTGCTCGCGCTCGCATTTTGCGCATCGGCATTTGCAGATCCGAACAAAAACGTAGTTGTGGTGCCAAAACAGCAGATTACCGAGACAAGGGTGATCAAAATCTGCTACGTGAAGACCATAGCGTCTGGCATTCCACATCCATGCAATCGGTTCGTGGGGTTAGATGCGACCACCGAAAGCCCGATGGAAATTATCGGGCGGTAATTCCGGCAAAAATCATTTTGGTGTGGATGGTGCGCTGCCAAGCGCGGCAGCGCCGCTAATGGCTTTTTGTTTTCGCTTTCCAACTCATTAGGCCGCGAAGCCGCGTGCCTACTTTCTCGATCGGATGCTTTTCACTTTCCCGCAGTAGCTTCGCGGAACGCCGCCCGCCGGTTTTCATCTCCTGAATAAAATCGCGCGCAAATTTTCCTGAGCGGATTTCTCGCAGCGCCGCCATCATCTTTTTCTGCACCGTTTTATCGATAATCTTCGGGCCGACCGTCAACTCGCCCCATTTGGCGGTATCGGAAATCAATCTGCGCATTCCGGCGATTCCCGCTTCATGGATGAGATCGACAATGAACTTTAATTCGTGCAGACATTCGAAGTATGCGAGTTCGGGTGGATAGCCGGCACGAACAAGCGTTTCAAAGCCAGCACGAATGAGCGCGGACGTGCCGCCGCAGAGTACTGCTTGCTCGCCGAAAAGGTCTGTCTCCGTCTCCTCACGAAAAGTGGTTTCGAGCACCCCGGCACGCGTGCAGCCGATTCCTTTTGCCCAGGCCAGAGCTGTTTGCCTGGCGTGGCGGCTGGGATTCTGATGAATCGCGATCAGTCCGGGCGCACCACGGCCTCTCACAAACTCCCGGCGCACCATCGGTCCCAGGCCTTTGGGAGCGACCATCACAACATCGACATCTTCGCGGGGGACAATCGTGCGGTAATAAATTGCAAACCCATGCGCGAAAAGCAGGGTTTGGCCAGGGCGTAAACTCGGAGCGATTTGTTCGGCATAGATTACTGGCATTTGCGTGTCCGAGAGCCCGAAAAAAATAATGTCCGCGCGCCGCGCGGCTTCAGCTGTGTCTAGTACTTCGAGACTACTTCGCCTGGCCCGCACCCGGGACTTGCTGCCAGGGTACAGCCCGACAATAACACTGATCCCGCTGTCCCTAAGATTGAGCGCGTGCGCGCGGCCTTGCGCGCCGAAGCCGATCACCGCGCACGTCTTTTCCTTTAACCAGCGAAGATCGACATCTTTATCGGTGTAAATGCGCGCGGCCAAATTTAGCTCGGTGGCTTATCCAAAAACGACTTTGCCGTCGCAAATAACGAGTTGTCGTCATTATCAGTTAATTCGCCAAGGAAGCGCCGAATTCGACGGAACGATTGACGCAAAAAAAGATCGGCGGCGGAGTGATCGGCGGAGGCCGAGTCTCCATTCCGGCGCGCGAACTGAAGCTCAGTGTCCCAACGGCTGAGAACACAGGTCGAGGCAAAAAGATCCATGGCTGCGTCAGCAATCCGCTCCTGGACAAGCTGCATGTCGAGGATCGGCTCGCGATAAGTGATCAACGCGCGATTGACGGCAAAGTTGAAGCGCCAAATCAAGCGGCCGAGTTGCCGCGCATTCGCACGAAGCTGCTCGCTTCGAACGGGCACATCAGGAACACGAATAGCCGCTCCAAGCCGATTCATCCCTGCAGCCCAGGCTTTGCTCATCCGATCCCTGGATGGTTTCATCACTGTATCGTAAATTTCCTTGAACTCCATCCCTGGACCGCGCATGCCGACGAGCGCGATAAACGAAGTGAGCACTTCATTGCTGCCTTCGCCGATCTGATTGATGCGGGCATCGCGTAGCATTCGCTCTAGCGGAAGATCGACAAAGTAGGCCGAGCCACCGTAGATCTGAAATGCGTCATTGATCATTTCCCAAAGCCGCTCGGTCGTGAAGACCTTCAGCATGGCCGTTTCGATCATGTAATCCTCAAGTCCGCGATCGATTAGCGATGCCGTTATTGTCGTCATTGCTTCCATCGCATAAGTGCCTGCCGCAATACGCGCGATTTTCTTTTTGACGAGGTCAAATTCACCAAGCGTTTTGTTGAACTGTTTGCGCGTGTTCGCGTGTTCGGTGGCCAGGCGCAAACAGGTTTTGGCAGCGCCCGTGCAACACGCACCGAATGTCGTCCGCCCAAAATCGAGCACGGTCAGTGCCACTTTCAGTCCCTTACCCATCGGCCCGAGAATATTTTCTTTTGGGACTTTGACGTCGCGCAGGGAAAAGCGGCCCGTTGCGGTACCGCGGATTCCCATTTTCGGCATCCGGGCTTCCAATATCGTGAATCCCGGCATGTCCGGCGTAACCAGGAATGCGGTGATCGCCGTTTTATCTGATCCCGGCATCGGCGTGCGCGCCATCACTGTCAGCACTTGCGCAATTCCCGCGTTAGTGATGTAACGCTTTTCGCCGTTCAAAATAAAATGTGAGCCGTCCTGCGTTGGACGCGCCTGCATTTGCACGTTTGCCGCATCAGAGCCTGCTTCACGCTCGGTCAACGCGAATGCGCCGAGTTGCTCGCCCGTTACCAATTTCGGAAGCCATCTTTGTTTTTGCTGATGTGTTCCAAAAAGCACCAAGGCGCGGATGCCGATCGAGTGGTGCGCGTTTACGAAAACCGATGTCGACGCGCAGCGGCATCCGATTTCCTCCAGGAGTTTGCAGTTGGCCATCTGCGTAAAACCCCGTCCTCCGTATTCCACTGACGCGGTCGCCCCGAGCACGCCGACGCGGCCGAGGCCGTCGATGACCTCACGGGGAATATCCGCTTGTCGATCTATCTCAACAGGATCGAGATGTTGGTCGAGAAATTGCCGAAGTTCCGCAAGCGACTTGTTCAGCTCCGCCTCTTGCGCTGCCGGGATGCGTGGATAAGGCATCACCCAATCAGAAACGAAATGACCTTGGAAAAGACCTTTGGCAAAGCCAAGCGCCTGCGGCCCGGCGAAAAGGAGTTCCTCCGCCTGCTGAATTTCCTTTTGCCGTGCTTCGACTTTGTTCATAAAAATTTGCCGCCGAAGATGGCGGTCACGCACTGTAGCGAACACGTCCGCCCTGTCCACTCACGCGTTACGCGGCCGTCAAACACTCGAATTTCAACATTGCCCTAAACAAAAACCAATCGTCCAACTGCGCATTATGCGAATGGCAGCGCGGGTGGGAGCCGGTAAATTGGAGCCGTTGAAGCTTCTCCTTAGCTGCATCCCTGGCTCGTGCCGCACTCGGTGCAAACGCCGCAGGCGCCGGCGCGGATCACTTTGTCGCTGCCGCAATGCGAACAGACGATGTCCATGAACATATTTCCAAGCGCCTCTTGTACTCGGTCGGCATGGCTGCTGCCGTTGTCCACTGCCTGCGGCAAACCATCGTTCGGTGAATGACTTGTGATTACGTCAATCAGCTCCTTTTCGCCTGTCCGCGCCAGATCGGAGACGGGTCGATTGAGCGCCTTTTTCTCCATCGCCGGAATTTCTTTCAACGGCAATTCGGTTTGTCCGCGTGTTGGTGAGGTGGCTTCCTTGTAACCCTTGATGAACTGGCAGGCGAGCCAGCGAAAAACATAGTCAGTGATGCTGGTCGCATGCCGAATATCGGGATTTTTTGTGAACCCACTCGGTTCAAATCTTTGGTAAGCGAATTTTTTCACTAGGCTCTCGAGCGGCACGCCGTATTGCAGCGCAATCGAAGTGAGAGTGCCGACGGTATCCATCAACCCGCCAATCGTGCTTCCCTCCTTTGACATGGTGATGAAGAGCTCCCCCGGTTGACCATCTTCGTATAGGCCAACCGTGATGTAACCTTCATGTCCGGCGATCTCGAACCGATGCGTCAATGACATTCGCGTGTCCGGCATGCGATGCCGGATTGGTTTGTCAAGTTTGCCCCGCAGCATGCCGAGTTCTTCCTCCAGCTCGAGAATGCGCTTCTCTAATTGATCGCGCCCGATCGTGGCATCCAACGCAACATCGACGTCTTCTACCGTGCCCATGTGTTTTGTCTTGCGTGTATTAAGAGGCGCGGAACGCTTCGAGCCGTCGCGATAAATCGCGATCGATTTCAGTCCCAGTCGCCACCCTTCCACGTAGGTGTTCATGATGTCGTCGACTGTGGCCGTTTCAGGCATGTTCACCGTTTTCGAAATCGCACCGCTAAGGAACGGCTGCGCCGCAGCCATCATCCGCAGGTGCGCCATGTAATTGAGGCTGCGTTCGCCTTTAAATGGCTTGAACGCGCAATCAAAGATCGACAAGTGCTCCGGCTTGAGCCCGGATGAAATTTTCGATCCATCGGTGTCGGTGATATCCTCGATCGTATCGAACGCGTCGATGTGTGCGATGATCCGTTCGATTTCCTCGGAATTGTAATCCAGTTTCTCTAGGGCGGGTTTCACCGTCTGATTGACGATTTTGAGCATTCCGCCGCCGGCAAGCAGCTTGTATTTTACGAGCGCGATGTCCGGCTCAATCCCGGTCGTATCGCAATCCATCAGGAAACTAATTGTGCCCGTCGGGGCAAGCACGGTGACCTGTGCGTTACGATAGCCGTAGCGCTTCCCGAGCTCCTCTGCACTTTCCCAAACTTTCGCCGCTTCCTCTTTCAAATGCGCGAACTCTTCCGCATCCGAAATTTCCCTCACTGCGCAACGGTGCAAATCAATGACTTCCAGCATCGACGCGACGTTGTCCTTAGTCACCGGCTTGGGCACGCCGCTGGCGCGCGCATCATGATAACCGGGGAACGGCCCAATCGCCTGCGCCAACCGTGCGCTTTGCTCGTATGCTTCGCCGGTCATGATTGCGGTAATCGCGCCGCAGAGCGCCCGGCCTTCTACGCTGTCATAGCCGAAACCGTAGCTCATAACAAGCGAGCCAAGGTTCGCATAGCCAAGCCCCAGCGTACGGAAAATATGCGAATTCTCCGCGATTTCTTTTATCGGGTAACTTGCGTTGTCCACGATGATTTCCTGCGCGGTGATGAAAATGCGCACGGCCGCCTTGAATCGCTCGACATCAAAGTCGCCGTCCGCTGCCTTGAACTTCATTAAGTTGAGCGACGCAAGATTGCAGGCTGTATTATCGAGAAAGAGATATTCCGAGCAGGGATTGGTGGAATTTTGCCGATCCGTGCCTTTGCACGTGTGCCACTTGTGTATGGTGGAATCGAATTGCATTCCGGGATCGCCGCAGACATGCGTTCCTTCGGCGATCTTGCGCAACAGGGTGCGAGCATCTTTGCGCTCGCACGACTTGCCGTCGCGCACGCGTCGCGTCCACCACTCACGACCTTCGAGCGCTGCTTCCATGAACTCGTCGCTTACGCGCACGCTTAGGTTTTCGTTTTGATACATGACCGAGCCGTACGCGTCGCCGTTATAACTGCCGTCGTAACCTTGCTCGACCAGCGCCCAGGCTTTTTTTTCCTCTTTCTGCTTCGCGTCGATGAACTCCTCGATGTCGGGATGCCAATCTTTCAGGGTATTCATCTTCGCGGCGCGCCGCGTTTTGCCGCCGCTCTTCACCACGTTCGCGACCTGATCGTAAACTTTAAGAAACGAAAGCGGCCCGCTCGGCTTGCCGCCGCCGCTCAACTTTTCTCTTGTCGATCTTAGCGAAGAAAGGTCAGTGCCCGTGCCGCTGCCATACTTAAAGAGCATCGCCTCGCTCATCGCCAGCCGCATGATGTCTTCCATCGTGTCGTCCACCCTTTGAATGAAACAGGCACTTCCTTGCGGGTATTCGTACTGTGACGTGGCCCGCTCAGCTTTGCCGGTCTCGCGATTATAAAAATAATTGCCGGCTCCCGCACCTCTGCCCACGCCGTATTGGTGGTACAAGCCAACGTTGAACCAGACCGGCGAATTAAACGCTCCGTGCTGATTCAGACAAAGCCAGGTCAGGTCGTCGTGAAAAGTTTCCGCGGCCTCTGTATCCGCGAAGTAACCATCTGCAATTCCCCAGTCGGTAATCGTGCGCGTGACACGATGAATCAATTGCCGCACAGAAGTCTCTCTTCCGCCTTTATGCGGATCGGTGCCGTTGCCGATGTCGCCGTAGAAATATTTTGAGACCGCTATCTTGGTTGCCAGCGCGCTCCAGCTTTTCGGGACCTCGATGTTCTCCTGCTTGAAGATAACCTTGCCACTGTCATCATTGATCTCCGCTGTGCGCCGTTCCCATTCGATTTGATCGAAGGGCGAAACGGCAGCATCACTGAACACGCGCTTAAAACGCAGACCGGTGTTTTTCTTTTTTCCAGCCCTGTTTTTTTGGCGCTCGGCCAGTTTAGACGGTTCATTAAGTGAAGCAGGCGGAATTCCGGGTCTTAGTTGAATCATGGCGGTGAAGCGGGTTGAGGTTCTGAATAGGTGCGAATAGTCGTGAACAGCGGAGCTAACAACCTGTGAATTCCCGTCAACAACAAGTAATAGCGCTGGCTGTCCAGCGGACATACAATATGCAGTACTCAGAACACCCTACGCAAGCCTAAAATTGTAACATTTTTTGTAACCCCATTTTGCGGAGACGCCCGGCCAAGAGATCACCACCGGTCATAACGGATTTGAAGTCTGTTCCTTCCTCGGCGCGCCGCCGTTTGTGCGAGACCGAAGTTTACAATAACGCCCGCGCAATTGATAATCAGCGCCGGAACACCGGCGCTTTGCGAAAAAGGGAAGGGTGGCTGAGTCCGGTTTAAGGCACTCGACTCGAAATCGAGCGTGGGGTAACCCACCGTGGGTTCGAATCCCACCCCTTCCGCCGTTTTGATTCTCACGGACGCTGAGATCATCGTCGTCTCGAGGGAGAACACGCGCAGTCGCCTCGAAAAGCGAAACTAGAGAAACGGGATTCTCCTGCATCTCTGACAAGCATTTTGGGGACGGAAAGGATTACGGATATGAGTCAGCAAGGTCTTGAAACTATCGAATCGACGGCGCAGAAGACGCATGAATGGATTGCGCAGATAGCAGAAACCGCGCACATGGAAAAACGGGACGCTTACAAGGCGTTGCGAGCTGTGCTGCAGACCGTGCGCGACCGGCTGCCGGTGGATCTCGCGGTGCATTTCGGCGCGCAACTTCCGATGCTATTGCGCGGTCTTTATTACGAAGGAAGGGAGCCGTCGAAAGTGCCGATTAAAATGTCGCGCCAGCGATTTCTTGCGGCGATCCAGGAGAAAATTGTCGCGAGCCGCGTAATTGATCCGCCGGAAACCACCCGGGACGTTCTCTCGGTCGTGGCAAATTATATCGGTCCAGACGAAATTGAAAACGGCGTGCATAGTTTTCCACAGAATATGCAGCCGTTATTTCCCGCACCTACTGCGGCAACACCTTAACGCGGTGCGTTCGGCCGGATGGAAGGAGCTTTTGCAAATCGAGAGGAGGCCGGCCGGTTACTTGCGGAAAAGCTCGAAAAGTATGCCGGTCGTACCGATGTGGTCGTGCTCGGTCTGCCGCGTGGCGGTGTGCCTGTTGCGTACGAAGTGGCGCAGCGCTTGGGTGTTTCTCTCGATGTTTTTGTCGTACGCAAACTGGGTGTCCCGGGTTTTGAGGAACTCGCTGTCGGCGCAATCGCGTCGGGCGGTGTGCGCGTTTTGAATGAAGATATCATGCGCTCCCTGCCCAACGCGGATCAACTAATCGAGTCGGTCACAGAAAAGGAAACCGTCGAGCTCGAGCGGCGTGAACAGACTTACCGCGACGGACGTCCGGCGCCTGAACTGCGCGACCGCGTCGTCATTTTAGTTGACGATGGTCTCGCTACCGGCGCGACGATGCGCGCGGCGGTCGCGGCATTGCGGCAGCAAGGCGTGGCGAAAATTGTCGTGGCAGCGCCAGTCGGCGCACCCGACACGTGCAGGGAACTTGAACAGGAAGCGGACGAAACGATCTGCGCGACCGCGCCTGAATTCTTCCAGGCGGTCGGCCAGTATTACGAAGACTTTTCGCAGACGAGCGATGAAGAAGTGCGCGAGTTACTCGCGCGCGCTGCGCGGCGAGGTGTATGATGCCCGTCAAAGCCGCGCGGATTTCAGCCGGCTCCGTGACCCTTGAGGGAAACTTGAGTCTGCCCGATCATGCGATTGCGTTGGTGCTTTTCGCGCACGGCAGTGGCAGCAGCCGTCACAGCCCGCGCAATCAATTCGTCGAGCGCACACTGAACAATGCCGGACTTGCGACGTTGCTTTTTGATCTGCTCACGCCGGAGGAGGAATCCATCGACGCGCGCACGGCTGAATTTCGTTTCAACCTCGGTTTGCTCGCCGAGCGGCTTGTTCACGCGACAAAATGGGCGAAGCAGCAGGAGCAAATGCGCGATTTGCTCATTGGTTATTTCGGATCGAGTACGGGCGGCGGCGCAGCGCTGGTTGCGGCGGCGGAGATCCAACAAGATGTCGTGGCAGTGGTTTCGCGCGGTGGTCGCCCCGATTTGGCAGCCGGAGCATTGCCCAAGGTGCAGGCGCCGACCCTGCTCATCGTCGGTGGCAACGATGATGTCGTCATTGAGCTAAACGAGCAGGCACGCGACCGGATGAGCTGCGAAGTGAAACTGGAGATCGTTCCCGGCGCGACGCATCTCTTTGAAGAACCGGGCGCGCTGGAGCAGGTCGCAAAATTGGCGAGCGACTGGTTCGTGGCTCACCTCGCGCATTAGCCGTAGTGGCGGTCTATGAAAGTCCTCGAATCCAAACACGAAAATGATGCGACGCTCAAAGAGCGCCGCTACAACAGATCGGATCCGCGCACGTCTTATTCGCGTGACTCTTTGTAAGTCACAACGCGGCCCCACAAGCTCTTTGTGCCCCATATACCGGCGCGCAAGCATTCCAACTGAACGATCTGGCTGTGATCGATAAAGAGATTCACATCTGCGCCGTAGTTTTTAATATACCACGCGAACACATCCGGATCGGCGGCTTCGAACATGAGTTTCTCCGTCCCGATCTCGTCGATCAATCGCGCAGGCACCTCCGTCCGCCATCGATCGACATTTTCCGTGATGCCTTCACTCTCGATCATGATGATCTCCGCGCCTGCATCGAGAAACCGCTTTGCCTGCGCGATGGCCCAATTTGGATCGCGCGTGCCTTCGGCCTCCAGCTCAGCGGCAGACGTCGCGCCGCCCGCTCCGAATTGAATCCCAACTTCGGGTTTTGCTTTCAATCCAGATTTGCGCACAAGTTCAATGAGTCGGAGCCAGTCGTCGGTCGGGATCGAGATAAAGCCGGCCGAGATTTCGATGATATCGAAGCCGAGCTTTTTACATTCGGTTATATATTGGCGCACCGCGTCGCCGCCTTGGACCAGCACGCGCTCGATAAAGCCGCCGGTGGAAACGAGCACGTCATGTTTGTGGCAAAGATCGACAATCTCTCGCACAGCTTTTTCGGGCATGAGGGTGAACGAGCCGCCGGCGAATTTTAGCGAATCGACGTAAGCACCCATCGTTTCGAACAAATCTTCCAAGTAACGCCGACCGACGACCGAGTAATAGGGTCCGCGGATTTCGGTTAGGCCGCGCTTGCGCGGTTTGCCTTCGCGCTCGTTGATTCGAAGAAATGGAAAGCTGCGTTCGGGCTGTTTCGACTTCGCTTTCATTGCTACTCATTTAAGAAACGTTGCGCAAACTCATGCTGGCTGTTTTCCGGCTGGGCAAGGTGGATCGAGCAGTCCCATGCTCGATGTTAAAGTCAGGCGGCGAAGCCGCACATTAATTAGCATCGCCCGACGGAGCGCCGATCCACCTCCAAGAGCCACGCACGGGGACTAACCGGTGACTCGCGAACGTGCGTCAGGTGTCTAAATTACTAACCAGATTGACGCCACCAGCACATAACTTCTCCGCCCTAACGACTGACCTTTATGAGGTCACTATGGCGTGCGGCTATTGGAAAGCCGGTGTGAGTGATCACGAGGCGGCGTTCCACGTCACTTTTCGTGAGAACCCGTTTGGTGGTGGATTCACGCTCGCGTGCGGGCTCGCGACGGCGATCGACTTTCTGCGCACGTTTTATTTCACCGAAACTCAAATAGATTATCTTGCCTCGCAAAACGGAAACGATGGCAAGCCGCTGTTTGATTCCGGCTTTCTCGATCACCTGCGCAGTCTGCGACTGACTTGCGACATTGATGCGATTCCGGAAGGAACGCTGGTTTTCCCGAATGAACCGCTCATCCGGATTTGCGGCCCCGTCATCCAATGCCAGCTCCTGGAAACGGCTTTGCTCAACATCTTGAATTTCCAAAGTCTCATTGCGACGAAGGCGGCACGCGTCTGTCTTGCTGCTGAAAATGACGCGGTAATCGAATTTGGTTTGCGTCGCGCCCAAGGAGTTGATGGCGGTTTGACGGCGGCCCGTGCGACCTACATCGGCGGCTGTGCCGGCACGTCGAATTTGCAAGCGGGCCAGCACTACGGGATTCCGACCAGCGGAACGCAAGCGCACAGTTGGATCATGTTTTTCGAAAGCGAGAGGGAGGCGTTTGAAACTTATGCAAGAGCATTGCCCAACAATTGCGTGTTCCTGGTGGACACCTATAACTCGATCGATGGCGTGCGCCGAGCGATCGAAGTCGCCAAAGAGTTGCGCAAAGATCGACATGAAATGATCGGCGTGCGCCTGGATTCGGGCGATCGCGTGGCGTCGAGCATCGAAGCGAGAAAAATGCTCGACGAGGCGGGTTTTTCAGAAGCCAAAATTGTTTGCTCGGGCGATCTCGATGAATTCGCGATCGCGGATATGAAACGGCGCGACGCGAAGATCGACGTCTGGGGGGTGGGAACGAAGCTGACCACGGGTCAACCAGACGCGGCGCTTGCCGGTATTTATAAACTCAGCGCGATGCGGCCCCCGGGCGAACAATGGCGCTATCGGATCAAACTTTCCGATGAACCAGCGAAAACTTCGTGCCCGGGCCTATTGCAGGTACGCAGATTTCATGAGCAGGACCGCAGATTCATTGCCGACGCGATTTACGAAATCGATCATGCAGTCAGCGAGCCCTGCGTAATTGTCGACCTTCAAACGCAGGAGCAGACAGAGATTCAGGCAAAGACCGAATATGCCGACTTGCTCATCCCGATTTTTCGCCGGGGCGAGCTTGTTTACCGCGTGCCGGACATTCAGGAGTCGCGTGCCTGCGCACATGAGCAACTCGGGCGTGCGCCGCCGGAAATTTTGAAATTTGAGAAGCCGCGCCGATACGATGTCGGCCTTGAAAACTCCCTGCACGAATTAAGATCGAGATTGATCGTGCGCGCAGAGGAGGAGCGCGATCGAATCGAATGAATGCATTGATCATTGTCGATCTTCAGAATGATTTTTTGCCCGGCGGCGCGTTGCCAGTACCGCGCGGCGGCGAAGTCATTTCGCTCGCCAACGAATTGCAGCGACGCTTCGAGCTGGTTCTTGCCACGCAAGACTGGCATCCGCCCGACCACGGCAGCTTCGCGGCAAATCATCCCGGGAAAAAGCCGGGCGATCGCATCATGCTCGATGGCATCGAGCAGATTATTTGGCCGGTGCATTGCGTTCAAAACACGCACGGCGCGGAGTTTGCGCCCTTATTCGACACCAGCGGAATCGCGCAGGTTTTTCACAAGGGAGTCGATCCGCGCATCGACAGTTACAGCACGTTTTTTGACAATGCGCATCGCAGGGAAACCGGACTCGCCGCCTATTTAAAGGAGCGCTCGATCAAAGACATTTACCTGCTCGGGATTGCGCTTGACTACTGCGTGAAATATAGCGCGCTCGACGCGCGGCAGCTCGGCCTCAACACACACGTGATTGTAGACGGATGCCGCGGAATCGGGCTCGAGCCGGGCGACGTGGATCGTGCGCTCGATGAGATGAAGCGAGTCGGCGCAATTCTTCTGGAAAGCCGCGAGCTGCCCTAGGCAGGAAGCACGGTCGAGAGCGTCACTTCGCTATCAATTGTTTGTTTGAAGACGCTCTCGACTGTCGCGCCGATCTTCGATCCGTCGCGATCAAGGATCCAACACTGCTGGCCTTCTTGGAACGGCCCACGCGCCATCACTTTAAGCAAGACGCCCTCTGCCGTGGCCGGATCGTCAAGCACTTCGGCGCAGATGGCTTCCGTCTTGCCGAAGTCGGTCAGCAGCGTCAGTTTGTCATCGATCTTGGGTTTTTGCATTGGCGACGAATCCAGATCCTGCAAAAAATAATCGCCGCTCGCGATGCTGGCGAGCGTATCGGCGGCAGCAAACGAATCACCTAAGAAATGGCGCGTTATCGCATCACGCAGATTGAAGATTACGAACCGCTCATTGGAAGCGAGAACGTTGAGCGTGTCCGCGAGAAAGCCCGGAGGCTCAAGGATCTGCGCGTGGCCAATTTCAATTCAACCTATTACGGAGGCGGCGTGGCCGAGATGATTTCGTCGCTCACCCTTCTCATGAACAGCCTTGGTCTTCGTACCGAGTGGCGCGTAATTCAAGGGACGGCTGACTTTTTCTCGATCACGAAGAAGATGCACAACGCGCTCCAAGGCGGAGAGATCGATCTCTCGACAATCAAAAAAGAAATCTACGAACAGGTCATTTACGAAAACAGCGTCCGCAATTTTCTAGAGTACGATTTCGTCATCGTGCACGATCCACAGCCGCTCCCGCTTGTCGAGCATTACGAGAAAAAATGCCCATGGATCTGGCGCTGCCACATCGATCTTTCACGACCCAATGCCGAAATGTGGAAGTATTTACGCCGGTGGATCGACAGCTACGATGCCGCTATCGTGAGCTGTCCGGAATACAAGCAGGAAATGAAACCACCGCAGCGGGTTTTCATGCCCGCCATCAATCCGTTCACGATCAAAAATCGTGAGCTGGGCGATCACGAAATCCACGAGCGCCTCGCGCACTACAACATTCCAACCGATTTGCCATTGGTGGTGCAAATTTCGCGTTTTGATCCTTGGAAAGATCCAGAGGGAGTGGTGGAAGCGTTCAAGCGCGCGCGCAAAGAAGTCGACGCCACACTTGTATTGCTGGGGAACTTCGCGACTGACGATCCCGAAGGCCGAGCGATTTTTGAGTCCCTCTGCGCGTGCCAGGATGAGCGCATACTGATTCTCACTAGCGGCGACGACACAGCGCTGGTGAACGCGTTGCAAACCCGTGCAGCGGTCGTTCTCCAAAAATCGCTGCGTGAAGGATTCGGACTCACGGTTGCCGAAGCGATGTGGAAAGGGACACCTGTGATCGGCGGAAACGTCGGCGGAATTCGCTACCAGATCGAAAGCGGCGTGAATGGTTTTCTGGTTTCGTCGGTCGAAGAAGCCGCCGAATGCATCGTTCGCTTACTGAAGGATGAGAAATTGCGCGAGGAAATAGGACAAAAGGCTCGGGAAACTGTGCGCGAAAAATTTCTGCTCACTCGTTATGTTGAACAATATCTCGATCTCTTCGCCGCCTTCGATGAGGACTTTCATTTGCAAGAATAAATCGGACGTTCGCGACCGTTCCGGTCAACGGCGCGAAATAACTCTGCTTCTCAGTTGAATCGGCGGCACTATTGGCTTTTCGCCCGCCCGATCACGCCACAGGCAACGCGCGCTCCCGAGTCGCCTGCCGGCTGCGATTTAAGATCGTCCGCTTTTGCGTGAACCACAACGGAACGGCCAATAATCGATCGCTCGTCATTTGCCAGAGACATGTTGTGATCGAGGTAGTCCAATTTTGCCGCACCGGAAGTGTCCGCCTCGATGTTGCCCATGTCGCCAACATGTCGGGCGGTCGCATCGGGGGCCGCGTGTGGCTGTTTCGTTGGATTAAAGTGGGCGCCAGCAGAACTTGCATCGGCCGCCGTGCAATCGCCAAATTCATGGACATGAAACCCGTGTTTGCCCGGAGTAAGGCCAGTAACCTCCGCGTGGACTTGAACCCCGTCCGCGACTTCAGTGAACGTGATGGTGCCGCTAACGTTGTTGCCCTGTGTGGGGTGGAGCACAGCAACGGCTTTCAGCGGCACCGACGATTTCTCTTCCGGCGCCTGCGCCTGCGCGGTGATGGCCGTGAGCGACAAAAAGATCAATGCAATTAGGGAGATTGGAAACGGCTTCATACAAAATACTTCGTTGCATCACGCTATCTCAGCCGCATGACTTTTTGTCTTTCTGTATCGACTCTTGTTCGTCGCAGAATCAATTCCATCCCATCGTGGGCAATGTGCGCTTCGAGTCCGCATTCAATCCCTATCCCGCGCAGCTTTGCTGCCAGGCCACGCTCATCGCCAGTGACAATCTCGGAGCCGCAGTGCGTGATGATTGCTCGCAGCATCCCATCTTTCGTACACTAACCCAATTGCGAACGGACGGTCGTATGCCCGATGAGGGCATCGCCGCGCTTCCGAACGAACGACCGCGTGAGCGTCGCGCCGTCCCCAATGTAAAGCTGCACATTCTTCAGCGCCGCCGAGCGCTCATGAATGAAAAGAAGATCAGGCCCATAAAAAACGAACGCTCGGCCCGCGTTGATCCGATATCCGACGGCTGGAGCGAGGATCGAGTGCTCAACCGGGAAAGCTTCAAAAGTGATGCCGCAAATCTCGGTTCGCTTCCGTTCCTTAATCAGATGTCGATCTTCGATGTGGCAGTTTTTTAACGTTCGCCACGTCTTTTGCGGCGCGTGCAGCGGACAGTGAGCGCCATCTCTCAGCCCCCACGCGTGGTCCGGATGCGCATGGGTAAGCACGATCGCGTTGGGATGCAGCCGTTCAAATTTCCCGAGCCAATCGAGGCCGCAATCAATCATCACGCTGGCGTCACGATACGACACCAGCAGCGAGCTGTGCATGCGATGCCGCCGTGTTCGTGCGTTGATCTCGCCACGCGTGCCGAGAAATGTGGGCTTCACCGGGCAAGAGAATCGTTTCCGAGCGTCATGCGATCAACTCGCAAACACTTTCGGAGTCAATTCGCGCGCTCAAAGTCAAACGCGTGGACACACCGGGAGGTCGCGCGTACGGGCGCTGGCGTGTACGCCTTGGGCTCGAATTTCTGAAAAGGAACCGACCGCGTGTGAGCATCCGATTCTTTTCAAAACGAGGGCATTTTTGTGCGAAGGGGAAATTCTCAATCTCGTCCGCCACGGGGAGGCGGACTCACTGTGGCGAGCGTGCTGCTGACGATGCTGTTGGTCTGTGCGGGCAAGCTTTCGTCACTGCAAGGGGCGAGCACGAGCTTCGCGCCCATCGTCGAAAAGGTCGCGCCAACCGTCGTAACAGTGTTTACCACTCAGAATGTGTCGAAAACCGTTCTGCCGTTTCCGCTTTCCGACGAAACGTTACGTGAATTTTTCGGTGGCCAACTTCCGCATACGCAAGGCAACCAGACGCTCGAAGGCCTCGGCTCGGGCGTCATCGTCAGCGCCGATGGATATATTCTCACCGCCAACCACGTCGTTGCGAAAGCCAACGAAATCATGGTCGGGCTTGGCGCTGAGCTCCGCAAATACAAGGCAAAGAAAGTCGGCGCTGATCCCGGCACCGATGTCGCGCTATTAAAAATCGAGGAGAAAAATCTGCCGGCGATTACGTTTGCCGACAGTGACAAAGCGCGTGCCGGCGACGTTGTACTGGCCCTCGGTAACCCGTTCGGCCTGCGGCAAACGGTCACCATGGGGATCATCAGCGCCGTCGGCCGCGGCGGCATGGGCATTGTCGACTACGAAAATTTTATCCAGACCGATGCGGCCATTAACATGGGCAACTCCGGCGGAGCGCTTGTTGATACCGAGGGCCGCCTCCTCGGAATCAACAGCGCGATTTTGACCCGCAGCGGTGGAAACCAGGGCGTCGGCTTCGCTATTCCGGCGAATCTCGCTCGCGATGTCATGCGGAGCCTGCGCGAAAAAGGCCGCGTTATCCGCGGTTACATCGGCACCTCAGTGCAGACGCTTACGCCCGAGCTGGCCGACGCGATGAAGCTTAAGGCGCAAGTGAGCGGCGCGCTCGTCGGTGAAGTCAGTCCGAAAAGTCCCGCGGAGAAAGCTGGGATTAAAACCGGTGACGTGATCACATCGGTTAACGGAAAGAAAATCGGCGATGCGCACGAGCTGCGTCTAATGATCGGTTCGATGTCGCCCGGGACGAAGGTGCAAATCGAGGTCAATCGCGAGGGCCAGAAGAAAACACTCGATGTCGATCTTGTCGAGATGCCGGCTGCTGCGATCCAGCCCGCGACCGAAGCCTCTCCTGAGGAAAGCGCGCAGCCCGAAAAATCTACGGTCTTCGGCGCCGTCGTTGTCGCGGATGTTACCGACGACGTGCGCACCGCCTTGAATTTACCGAAGGAGATTCAGGGCGCCGTCATCGTCGAGCTCGACTCTGCATCGCCCGCCGCGCAATCCGGCCTGCGCGAAGGCGACGTGATCCAGGAAGTCAATAAGCAGCCTGTTAAGAATGCGAAAGACCTCGTCGCCGTAAGCAAGAAGCTGAAACCAAACGAAAAAATTCTGATGCGCGTCTATAGCCAGGGGCGCAGTAGCTACGTCGCGCTGGAACCGAAATAGGGAAGGACTGTAGTGGCAGCTGTGTCGGCTGCGGATGAGCGCGACGCCCGCACTGCTACAATTCCGTCGTCACCCCGGAAACTTTCCAGATCAAATATCCAGAAGCACACTGGCCTTCCATCCGTCGTCGCTTTTCTCGACGCGGAAATCGTGGAGCGTAACAGCTTTGACGTCCGCGCGCTGCCGGTGACGCGCAGGATCCAACGACTCGCCCGCGGCTGCCGCGTTTAAAGAATAGGCGTCGTCTTTTTCGTCGATCTGCACTTCGCGAATGCGCAGCAAAAGACGGTCGGCGTCCTTGAAGTAAATGAGCTCCTGTAAAAAATCGAAGAGGAGCATGTCGATCGCGTCGTTCTTCAGACCAATGCGCCGCATTTCGCGCGGCTCGATCGCCTCGAGATTGTCGATCATCACGTTCATTGTCGCGTCGGCCGCAGCAGTGAACAATTCCGGCAGATCACGCCCTGCGGCTTCAAACGCGATGTCGGCGGTCCCGATTTCTTCGAGGTAGTGAAAAGGCATCAGGAGAATGACTCATGACGAATGTCGAAACTCGAAGCGAGCGCGTAATCCTTTCGTCATTCTGGCTTCGGCTTCCTTCGTCATTTGTTGTCTGGGTGCGCGCACGCTTCGAGCGCGCGGAGGATCGCTGGTTTTTGGGCCGCGATTTCTTTGCCGATGAAGACCAAGTCCGTACGATCCGTCTCGAACGGCTCCAAGTCCCAGCGGCCGGCCACAAAATTGAAAAGCTGCGCACCATCAGGAAAAAGCACGAAGCCTTTCGCCCGATGCACACTTGCGGGCAGACCGTCTGCAAAGCGTTCAAAGGAATCGCGAGAAAAAGTTTTGTCGGAGCTGAATGTGAACGACTCGAATTCGGGCTGATGTTTGTGCTCAGGCGGCGCCACCTTTCTCTCCCGGCCGATGCCGAACAATAGCTCGGGGTCGATCTGGCAACGCTCGGTGCGAACGATCGCTGCGGTCGGATTCATTTCGCGCAGTTTCGTTTCCAACGGTTCGATCTGGTGCCGGTCTACAAGATCGATTTTGTTCAAAAGCAAAATGTCTGCGCTCTCGAATTGGAGGCCCGTGGTATGGCCAATCTCGGGAAAGCGAACTAGCCCGTCAGCATCCGCCACCGACACGATGCCATCGGTGCGGCATTGTGGGAGCGCTTCCTGGATGTTGAACGCGAGCGCCTCTGGCTCAGCCACGCCTGTGGTCTCGACGACGATGATGTCGGGATCGATTTTCTCGATGATCTCTTTCACCGCGGCTTCGAACTCACCGAGCAACGAGCAGCAAACACAGCCGCCGCCGAGCTCGGCGATGCGCACGTTTTTCCCGTCGATCACTTTCGTGTCGATTGCGATCTCGCCGAATTCGTTCATCACGATCGCGATCTTTGCCGCCTTTGTTGCGAGAATGTGGCGCAGCAGCGTGGTCTTGCCGCTGCCAAGCGGTCCGGTGATCAAGGTAATCGGCGTGCGAATGTGCATTTCTGTTCATCCTTTCACATTCCCGATCGGAGTGAATCGCGCTACTGGCTTGCTGATGCCGGCCAGCTCCGTCGCTTCGATCACTTCGTCGATGTCTTTGTAAGCAGCGCCGGCTTCCTCGGCGAGACCTGCCCAGGAATTACTACGGATGTAAATGCCGCGCGCTTCCAGCTCGCGCTGGAGCTGTTTGCCGTGCCATTGTTTACGCGCTTTGGTGCGGCTCATGGTGCGGCCGCTGCCGTGCGCGGTGCTAAAAAATGTTTGCGCACCCGATGATGTTCCGACGAGAAGATACGAGCCAGTTTCCATGCTGCCGCCGATGATCACCGGCTGGCCAATGTCTCGGTAGCGAGGGGCCACTTCCTCATGCCCGGGGCCAAACGCGCGCGTTGCGCCTTTGCGATGCACGAGGAGTTTTCTCTCTTTTCCATCGATATCGTGCTTTTCTAGCTTCGCGGTGTTGTGCGCGACGTCGTAGATCATCCGCATCCCGAGATCTTCGGCGCTGCGCCCGAAAACTTCGGAAAAAACTTCGCGGATGCGGTGAAGGATCACCTGCCGGTTTGCGAACGACATGTTGAGCCCGCACTTCATCGCGGCGAAATAATCGCGACCTTCTGGCGATTCAAACGGCGCGCACGCCAGTTCGCGATCAAGGATCTTGATGCCGTATTTGCTCTCCATCACTTTCAAAAAAACCTGAAGATAATCGGTCGCAACCTGGTGCCCGAAACCGCGGCTGCCGCAGTGGAACATAATGACGATCTGGTTCGGGATCGTGATCCCGAACTTCGCAGCGAGCTCTTTGTCGCGCACATCCTCGGGGCGCGCGATCTGCACTTCGAGATAGTGATTGCCCGAGCCAAGCGTGCCGACTTGGTTATAACCTCGATCAATCGCGCGGTCGCTGATTTTGGCCGCGTCTGCGCCGGAGATACAGCCATTCTCCTCTGTGACTTCGAGGTCTTCGTCCCAGCCGTAATCGTGTTCAACGCACCAGCGCGCGCCTTGTTCGACGAGTTCGCGAAACTCGTCACGCGAGATTTTCAAAAAACCGTGGCTGCCGACGCCCGCTGGCACGCGCTGGAAAAGAAGATCGACGATTTCTTTCAGACGCGGCCGCACGTCGTCGACCGTGAGGTTGGTGATGACGAGGCGCATGCCGCAGTTGATATCGAATCCAATGCCACCGGGCGAGATCACGCCGCCCTCGTGCACATCCATCGCTGCGACGCCGCCGATGGGAAACCCGTAGCCGCTGTGGCCGTCGGGCATGCACAGCGCGTAGCGGGTGATGCCTGGCAGCGTGGCGACGTTGCTGATCTGCTGGTAAACGGCCTTGTCCATTTCGCGCACGAGCTTTTCGGTCGCGATGATGCGCGCCGGCACGCGCATGCCGTCTTTGTAATTCGTCGGTAACTCCCAGACCGTGTCGGAAATCTTTCGCATGTCATTGATGATGGCCATGTGAATGCGTTTTACCTGTAGCCGGTAGTGGGAGGCTGTTCGTTTCCCGATTTTATGGATGTGATTTGCGCTTCAATAAAACATCGTTTTCCACGAAAGATTTCTTTGTATCGAGTTGGCCCCGCATTGGGCGTGGCCTGAACAAACTCAATTCCCGCAGCCTATCGCGTGATCTTGGTCTGGCGCCGTCTGGCGATTCGTGCAGATCGGATTGCAAGTTGCGATCCAGCCTTGAGAAACGAATCCACCCACCAGAAGACGTTCTCGTCGCATACCACACGTCTTATGCGCTTCATGCGCGTGCTGCGCTCAGCGTCGCTCATGCGGCATACTTTCAAAATGGTGTCGGCTACCTGTTCCACGTCGTAGGGATTTACCAGCACCGCGCCGGGCTTGAGCTGCTCGGCTGCGCCTGCGAATTGGCTGAGGATCAGCACGCCGTCGTTTTTATCCACGCGGCATGCGCAATATTCCTTGGCCACCAGGTTCATCCCATCCTTAAGCGGCGTGACCAGCGCGATTTCGCACGCCCGGTAATGGGCCAGCAAATCGTCGCGACTAAGGCTGCGAAAACGATAATGCACCGGCAACCAGGTGTCGGTCGAGAAGCGACCGTTGATGTCACCGACCAAGCGATCAATGCGGTCTTTGAATTCGTGATATCTGGGAATCTCTACTCGACTCGGCACCACATTCTGGATGAGGACCACGCGACCTCGCAGCTCACTGTGACGCTCCAGCGCGTCGCGGAACGCGCGCAGGCGCTCGGGGATTCCCTTGCTATAGTCGAGGCGATCTGCACCTAGCATGAGCTGGCAGCCTGGAAAAGCTGCACGCAGCATCTGAGCCCGCTGCGTGACTTCTTCGGACGCCGCGCCTTTTTCAAACGACTCGAAGTCGATACCGATCGGAAATCTGCTGGCGCGGATCTCGCGTCCTCTATAGCGAATGCGTTGGATCCCGGCGCTGGGGAGCACCTCTGCCTCGGACAACACGCGGCGCACGCATTGCAGGAAGTTGCGGAGGTCGCGCCGCGTTTGGAAACCGAGCAAATCAAATTCGAGCAGGGCGCGCAACAATCGCTGCTGTTGTGGAAGCTTGGCAAAAATGTCGAATGGCGGAAACGGGATGTGCAGGAAGAATGTCAATGCCGCATGCACGCGGCGCGCACGCAGCGCTTGAGCGACATACATTAAATGATAATCATGCACCCAGATGAAGTCGCCAGGCTGGCAGTGTCGCGCAATCGCCTCGGCGTAACGCTCGTTCACTGTTTTGTAGGTCTCCCAGAAGGCTGGCTCAAAGTGGCAGAAGTTTTGCAGGTCGTGAAAGAGCGGCCAGATGACCTCATTGGAATAACCGTAATAGAACTCGTCGCGCTCTGCCTTGCTTAAGCTCACTGGGACGACGGCGTAACCGACACCGCGCGTAGCTTCCTCGAGCGCCGTCTTTGGAACCTTACCCGCGATTCCGGGCCACCCGATCCATGTTCCACCGCGCTCACGCAGAACCGGCTCGATGGCCGACACAAGACCGCCCGCGGCAGGCGTAACCGTCCACAAGTCCTCACTCGTCACGTCAAGAGCAAATGGCAGTCGGTTGGAAACGACGATGAGGCGACTCATTTTGATCGAGTTAATAAGGTTACATCGTTACAACGGAGATGAGCGGTAGGGGCGCTTTAACTTTTGTGACGTTGTAACTCTTTTAACTCTTTTGTTGCCGCTTCTACAAATGAATAGCGCGCCGACTATTGGGTTGCGATGAGAAATAGTTAGCCATCTCGAATGTGTCGGGATGGCCGAATCTTCCTTTGGCAGGCGGAGGGCCTGCCCTACAATTCTTAACCAACGAAGACGGGTGTTTCGCCTTACGAATATGACACGGAAGCTGCCTTCTGCGCTTGAGCATGTTCACGAGATCGCGATTCGTGGACGGCAGCTTGCTGTTTTTCTCGACTATGACGGGACGCTGACGCCGATCGTCAACCGACCGGAGAAGGCGTTGCTCTCCGATTCGATGCGAGAGGCAGTGCGGGCGCTGGCCACGAGGGTGCCAGTCGCCATCCTTAGCGGTCGCGACCTGGATGACGTTCGTCAGCGTGTGAATATCGACGCCATCGCTTACGCCGGCAGTCACGGATTTGATATCGCCGGGCCACTCGGGCTCCGCAAACCGGTCGCGACGGAATGTCTACCGATTCTTGATGTTGCGGAAAAAGAGCTTCGCCAAAAGCTCGCAGGCATTCCTGGCGAGCTAGTAGACAGGAAACGCTTTTCCCTGGCCGCGCATTACCGAAATGTGGACGAGAACGACGTCGAGAGAGTCGAGCGAATCGTGAACGAAGTCGCCGCGCGCCACCGCGAGTTGCGCAAGATCGAGAATAAGAAGGTTTACGAGCTTCAACCCGACATCGATTGGAACAAAGGTCGAGCGTTGATTTGGTTGCTAGAGTCGTTAGGCCTGGATCGAAAGGAGGTCTTTCCAATTTATATCGGCGATGATCGTACCGATGAAGATGCTTTTGGCGCGATTCGCCAACGCGGTGCAGGCATCCTTGTGAGCGAGCAACCGCGGGCCACCGGAGCGAGTTATTCACTCAAGAATCCGGCGGAGGTCGGAAAGTTCCTACGCGCACTCACGGCGTTGCTGTAGCCGGGAATGACGCGGTGCCACTCCGCTGCTTCGTGCTTTATCATTCGAGTCACCACTCAAGCATAAGACTATTGTTCTCGCCCAGCCGCGTCTGGCTTCCAAATGGCGCGCCGAGTTCGTTCAGAAGATCGGCAAGCCAACGCGCATCGGCAGCCGATGTGTGCTCCAGCCGAAAGCGTCGCATTTGCATCGGAACTAGCCGCGCTGACAAGAGCTCACCAGTGTCCGGATCGAGTTCGACAATGTACATCAGTGCCAGATCGCTCCGGAAGGCTCCGGAAGTCTTCGTAACCGCCGATCCCTTCGTAGTCGGTGAGAAAATCGCCGCAGCCGTAAAGAATGAGGCAGCCTTTGAAGACTTCGATCGCCTTCACGTGATGAGAGGAGTGACCATGCACGATCGAGACTCCTTCCTCTATCAAACGATGCGCAAACGCGATTTGCTGACACGGAATTTCGTAACCCCAATTACTGCCCCAGTGGATAGACGCGACGAGAAAATCGCCCGGCTGTTGATAGTGCCGCATCTGATCCGCAACTCGCGCGGCCGAGGCTTCTGAAATTTCCTCCAGCAGATTCACTCCCGCGCGAGAAGGCGTGGCACTCCACTCACGCGGAATGCCGCTCGTTGTCGATCCAAATGAAAAAAGAAGCATGCGGCTTTTGCCCGGTACATCGACGATCGCAGGCAGCGCTGCTTTTTCCGTACCGCTTCCCGCGCCTGTGTGTGCGATGCGTGCTTCATCCAAAGCGCGCAGCGTCTCCGACAAGCCTGCGTATCCCCAGTCCAACACATGGTTGTTCGCTAAAGCGCAAGCGTTGATGCGCGCGGCGCTAAGACAATCGATGTTTAGTGGATGCATCCGGTAGTGAATTCCTTTTCCGGGCCAGTGCGTCTCCGCGGAAGTGATAGCGGTCTCCAAATTAATGACCCTGAAATCGACGCGGGCGCGATCCAGTTCTTGCAACGCCTCGCCCCAGATATAATCGAAGTTTACAGATCGCTGGATCGGGCCGTGCGCTTTTTCAGCAAGCTCGACGTATTCACGCGCATCGCGCACGTACGGTTCGTACAAAATCGGATCTACCGAATGCGACAGCACTTGATCGATGCCGCGACCGGTCATCACATCGCCGCAGAGAAACACACGCGACGACCTGGGCCGGGAGTTCATTTCTACTAAACTACGATTATGCCCGCAGAATCAGTCGAAAACTTTCTGCGGCATTTGAAAAAGTCGCCATCCGGCGCTGTCTTCAATCCGTGGTGGCAGGTCGATAAGGAAAACGACATTGACCGGAATGGGCCGAGTATCCGTCGGAAACATCTACGCTGTTATCTGAGTGAGCGGTTAGGAAAGGTACGGTTCGCAGTCATCGGCGAAGCGCTCGGCTACCGCGGCGGCCATTTCACTGGGATACCGATGACGTCCGAACGCATTTTGCTTGGACGAACGAAGATCGATTGCATCGAACCGCGACACATTCTCCGCGGCATGATTCCGCGGCGCACAAGCAAACCCCGAAAATGTCCGGATGGATTTTCCGAGCCGACGGCCACGATCGTCTGGAGCGCGTTGTTGCGATCCGAGTTGCCACCAGAAGAATTCGTTTTCTGGAACGCGTTCCCGTGGCACTCGTTTGATCCGCGTCGCGGCATGTTAAGTAACAGGACGCCGACCAGTTCAGAACAAGCTGGCGCAATCCCGGTGCTTAAAGCTTTTCTCGATTTATTTCCATGCGGCGAAGTTGTGGCGCTCGGTCGCATCGCCGCCGCGCAGCTTGAGAACCTGGGCGTTTCCGTGCATCATGTGCGGCACCCGGCTTCCGGAGGCGCCAAGCTTTTTCGCCAGCAGATCGCCAAGATCGTGGTCCCGGTGAATTAGCGAAGCTGTTCGCCACGGGACGAACCCGTCCGATCCGACACAGGACGGATTCGCTGCGGCGAACTGGCGGACTTCTCAGTCAATTGCAGTAGCGCCGCCTTGACAGTACCAAAAACGTCATTGTTGGCTGAGATCTTAATCAGATCCGACGCTAGTTCCAACGGCGGTGCGTAACCAGCATTCAATTTTTCAAGGTCTTCAAGGCGAGCGTCGGAAATCTCGCCGCTGCTCTCGTTTCGCGCACTCAGTCTGCATTCCATTTCGCGAAGATCGACATTGAGCTCGACGAACTGAAGACCAACGCGAGCATTTTCGCATTCTTTGCACAGAAATTCACGGTGCGCTCGGCTTGAAAATGTAGCATCCAGGACGACTCCACCGTGGATTTCGACTGCGGCAAGTCCGCGTTCTACAAGCTGCTTGTAAGTTTGTTCGGTCATTTGCTCCGAGTAAACTTCGCCGCGCCGTTCTGTTGCGGTGCGCTCGGTCAATGGGATTCCAGCCAACGTTTTGCGAATCTGGTCGGAGGAAAATACAGGCCAGTCCAATTCAACTCCCAATTGCCTGGCCACAGTCGTTTTGCCAACGCCAACGCGGCCCATGACAACAAGGACCAACGGTTCGGAATCGCTTACCGCATATCGCAGTGCGAGGCGAAAATAGCGCACGGCTTGTTTGATGTGCTCTTCAGGATTCACTGTTTCGGTTTCAATCGCTTGAAGGCTTTCGACTTTTCCGCGCACAAAGGCCCGGTAGCACTTGTAGAAATCCGAAACGTCTAGCATTTCGGGGTCTCGAAATTCGTGTGCCGCAGTTTGTAGAAGCAGATTTCCCAAATCACTTCGCCGTTCGAAATCGAAATCCATCGCCAAGAACGCGAGATCATTCGCGATGTCGATAAACCGGAATCGGTCGTTGAACTCGATGCAATCGAAGATGGTTGTCGATTCCGGAGTGAGATGGATATGATCGAGATGCAAATCTCCATGGCAATCGCGAATCCGGCGCTGCCGAGTCCGTTCGCGAAACAGATCTTCATTCACGGCGTAGAAACGGTTTGTGAAGTGGCGAATTACCTCGAAGGCAGCCGGCGTGATCGTCTTTCCCACAAAAGATTCCACCTGCGAAAAATTTTCGTCCGTGCTGATCTTCAGCTTTCCGGGCATTCCCCATTCCTCAATTTCACCGTTGGGCTTCTCTGACTCATAAAACCGATGCAGGCACGAGATCACGCGATTGATTTCCTTTTCCCCGACCAAGCCCTTCGCGAGCAGTTCACTTAAGAACCAGCCGCGCGGCAGTTGTTTCATCTTTACGCTGTACTCGGCAACTTCATCCCCAGTTTTGAATGAAAAATCGGAACCGCTCCGGTAAATTGAAACCACTCCTAAATACACTTCCGGGCAAAGCCTGCGATTCAGCTCAACTTCGCGCTGGCAAAAATGATGGCGCTTTTCCAGCGTGCTGAAATCGAGAAACCCGAGATTCACCGCCTTTTTCACCTTGAATACGAACGGTGGCGCAATAAACACCCAGGAGATGTGGGTTTGAATCGCGAGGACTTCCGGCGGCCCGTGCGGATATGAGGCAGGCGATTCAAGAAACGAAATCAGCCGCTCGTGGACCTCCACTCGATCGTTCACAGTTGTCGATCTTTTCCGGAGAGTCGATCTCTCATACCCCTAGCTTACTTCAATGTTGGTAGGGACGCCGCGCTGCGGCGTCCGGTCGGCGCAGCGCGCCAACCCTACCCCTTGGGTGGTTCGCTCTTCTTAAATGGCGCGAACAAATCGATCGGGACTGGGAGAAATGTCGTTGTGTTGTGCTCGCTGGAAATCTCGCGCATGGTTTGCAGGAAGCGCAGTTGGAGCGCAATCGGCTCCTTGCTCATCATCGCGGCGGCCTGCACCATTTTTTCCGCAGCTTGAAATTCACCCTCGGCGTTGACGATCTTCGCGCGGCGTTCGCGCTCGGCTTCCGCCTGCTTCGCCATCGCGCGCTTCATGGTGTCTGGCAACGCCACGTCTTTCACCTCGACTGCCGTGACTTTGACGCCCCACGGTTCGGTTTGCCGGTCGATGATCTCCTGCAACTTTTGGTTGATCGTCTCGCGCTGCGAAAGCAGGTCGTCCAAGGGGGCCTGGCCGAGCACGCTGCGCAGCGTGGTCTGCGCGATGAGCGAGGTCGCTTTGAGAAAGTTCTCCACCTTCACGACCGCGGCTTGGGGATCGACCACACGGAAATAAACAACCGCGTCGACCGTCACCGGCACGTTGTCACGCGTCATCACCTCCTGCCGCTCGACGTTGATGGTCACCACCCGCAAATCCATTCGCACCATCCGATCCACGATCGGAATGAGGAAAATCAGTCCCGGCCCCTTCGCGCCGAGTAATTTTCCCAGACGGAAGATCACTCCTCGTTCGTATTCGCGCAGGATGCGGATCGCCTGCGGCAGGATGATCACGGCTAGGATGATGAGCGGTAT
>WNFQ01000235.1_pt1 | contig 45347 bp, 46 predicted proteins | sample 5400171 | NCBI WGS metagenome assembly WNFQ01 (sample SAMN13153356, study PRJNA577476) | soil metagenome | isolation source: 20 cm soil under Madrone tree | place: USA:California | collected 2016-06-14
CGTTCTCCCACCTCGAGGACGCCGCCAACAGCCACGTCGCGGTCGTGAACACCAAGCTCGCCGAGAACTTGTTCGGCCAACGCGACCCGATCACGCGGCGCATCAAGATCGGCGGCGTGCCGTATGACGTGGTCGGGGTCTATGACCCTCCGCCGCGCTTGTTCGGCGAGGGCGACCGACCCGAAGTGATGATTCCGCACGGCACCTTCACCAAGGATCTCCCGTACTTCCCCGGCTGGATGGACATGTTCGTGGTGCCCCAGGACTCGGTGTCCGTGGAGCGCGCCATCGACGACGTGACGATGGCGATGCGCGAGAAGCGGGGGCTTCGGCCCGGCCAGAAAAACAACTTCGACGCGATCACGCAGGACGTGTACGTGCAGGCGATCAACAGCTTCACGCTGGTGGCCCGCGTCCTGATGATCGTCCTCTCCATGGTCGGCCTGCTCGTGGGGGGCATCGGGGTGGTCGCGATCATGATGATCTCCGTCACCGAGCGCACACGCGAGATCGGGGTGCGCAAGGCGCTGGGCGCCACGCGACGCGAGATCCTGTGGCAGTTCCTGGTCGAAGCGGCAACTCTGACGCTCGTGGGTGGCATTATCGGCATGGCGGTCGGCTGGCTCGTGTCGTTGGTCCTCGCCAAGGCTACGCCTGTGCCGTCGTATGTACCCATCGGCTCCGTAGTCCTCGCCCTCTGCTTGGCGGCATTCACCGGCCTGCTGTTCGGTATCCTTCCCGCGAGAAAGGCCGCGCGGCTCGATCCGGTCGAGGCGCTCCGGTACGAATAAATGCCCTTCTTCGAGGCCATCCGCCTCGCCCTGCAGACCATCCGGGCGCAGAAGCTCAAGAGTGCTTTTTCGATCATCGGCGTGTTCATCGGCGTGATGTTCCTCATCGCCGTCGTGTCGGTCGTGCAGGGGATGAACCGCTACATGACCGACAAGTTCGCCGGCACGATCCTGGGCGTGAACACGTTCCGGCTGCGGCAGTTCCCCGACGTGCAGCTCGGCAATGTCACCGACTCGACGTGGCGGGTGTGGCGCCGACGGCCGCGGGTGACCTATGAGGACGCGCAGGCCGTGATGCGCGGGGTGACGATACCCGTATCAGCCGCGTGGGAGTCGAGCACGCGTGCCGCGCTCACAGCGGGTCGGAGGCAGGCCAAGGACGTGGCGGTCACGGCCGCGACGGAGCTCTACTTCGAGATTCGCTCCCTCGGGCTCGAGCGGGGCCGCGCCTTCACCGCGCAGGAGGTCCAGGCCGGCGTGCCGGTCCTCGTGCTGGGCCACGAGCTGGCGGAGAAGCTGTTCGAGAGCCAGGATCCGATCGGCCGGGAGGTGAGGATCTTCGACCTGCCGTATCGGGTCATCGGTATTGTCGAGAAGCAGGGCAATTTGTTCGGGCTGTCGCTCGACAAATTCGCGGTGGCGCCCGCGACGGCCCCCCTTAAGCGCTACATCAACCAGCCGCGCGTGGTCGACGCCCTGGCGATGAAGGCGCACTCCCAGCTCGAGATGCGCGAGGCGATGTCGCAGGCCGAGGCGGTGATGCGCAGCCGCCGTCACCTGCGACCCCGCGAGCCGAACGATTTCGCCCTGGAGACCGCGGACGAGGTGCTCGATTTCTGGGCCAAGATCAGCCGGGTGCTGTTCGTCGCGCTCCCGGGCCTGGTGGCGATCTCGCTGGTCGTGGGCGGCATCGTGATCATGAACATCATGCTGATGGCGGTCGCGGAGCGCACCCGCGAGATCGGGATTCGCAAGTCGCTCGGGGCGCGGCGGCGTGACATTCTCCGCCAGTTCCTGGTCGAGGCCGTGATGCTCGCCACCGGGGGCGCCGCCGGCGGAGTCGCCGTCGGCATCGGGCTCGCCGCGGCCGTGGCCGCCACGACGCCCTTGCCCGCCGCCGTCGCCCCCTGGTCGATCCTCGTCGGGGTGACGCTCGGGGCCGGCGTCGGCATTGTGGCGGGCGTGTACCCGGCGAGCCGCGCCGCGCGGCTCGACCCGATCGCCGCCTTGCGGCACGAAACATGACGCCGCTGTTCGAAGGCGTCGGCGTCGCGCTCGATTCGCTGCGTGCCCACAAGGGCCGGGCGGCCCTGACCATCATGGGGGTCGCCATCGGCGTGGCCGTCGTGATGGTGATCGCCGCGCTGATCAGCGGCATCAACCAGAGCGTCTCGAATATCTTCGAGTCGATTGCGCCGCGCACGTTTCTCGTGTGGCGCTTCTTCCAGGCCGGGGTGAACGTCTCGGATGGCTCCGATGAGTCGAGCCCGTGGCGGCGCAATCCGGAGCTGACGGGCCTCGAAGCCAACCGGATCGCGCTGCTGCCCTCGGTACGCTATGTCACGCGTCGCGACGAGAGCTCCGCCACGGTAGGCTTCGGCGACCTGCGGCTCGAGTCGGTGGAAGTGTCGGGGCTGTCCGCCCAGTGGGTGGAGGTGAACGGCGGCGATGTCTATCCCGGACGCACCTTCACGCGACTCGAGGACCTCGCGAGCAGCCCGGTGGCCGTCATCAACCGGAAGCTCGAGGACCAGCTGTTCCGCGGCCGTGACCCGATCGACCAGACGATCCACATCGCGGGGGTGCCGTTCACGGTGATCGGCGTGTACACGCCCCCCCCGAGCCTGTTCAGCGGCAGTACCCCGCCGTTCGTCGGGATTCCGCATGGTGCGTTCGTCAAGTACGTGCCGTACTTCAAGGGCATGATGCGGCTCGCGGTCGCGCCGGCGCCCGGCTACACCCAGCAACAATCCATGGACGAGGTGATCGCGACACTGCGCTCCCTCCGCGGGCTGAAGCCGGGACAGGAGAACAATTTTTCCATCGTGACCCAGGACAAGCTGCTCGACTCCTGGAATCAGGTTACGGGGATGTTCTTCCTCGTCATGCTCGTGCTCTCATCCATCGCCCTGATGGTCGGAGGCGTCGGCGTGGTCGCGATCATGACGATCTCCGTCACGGAGCGCACCCGAGAGATCGGTGTCCGCAAGGCGCTGGGTGCGACCCGCCGCGAAATCCTCTGGCAGTTCCTGGTCGAGGCCGCGACCCTGACCCTCGTGGGCGGCGCCGTGGGAATGCTGGTGGGCGGCCTCGTCGCCTTCGCGATCGCCCATCTCACGCCGATCCCGGCGAACGTGCCGCTCGGCTCGGTGATCGCCGCCCTCGTGGCCGCCGCGCTCACGGGGATCGTGTTCGGCCTGTACCCCGCGAACAAGGCGGCGCGGCTCGATCCGGTCGAGGCGCTGAGGTACGAATAGGGCGGCAGAAAGCGGCAGAGGGCGGCAAGAGGGGCGGCACGCAATGCCGCCCATTGCCGCCTGTTGCCGCCTAAGTTTGTAGTCCATGCCCCTCTCCGAAGCCATTCTCCAGGCCCTCCAGACCGCGTGGAGCCACAAGCTGCGTTCGTTCTTCACGCTGCTGGGGATCATCGTGTCGGTCGGGTTCCTCGTCGCGGTGGTGGCCGTGATCCAGGGCATGAACGCGTACGTGCGCGAGCGTATCGCGGGCGCGATCGTCGGGGTCAACGCCTTTCAGATCCGTCGGGACCCGATCCAAGTCGGTTTCATCGACGACGAAGAATGGAAGAAGATCCAGCGGCGGCCGATTATCGCGCCCGAGGACGTCTCCTACGTGGAGCGCGCGCTGCCCGACGCGCAGGCGATCTCCCTGCAGTCCGGCTGGCCGACCCCGATGGCGGACGTGCAGTGGCGGAACCGCACGGTGGGCGACGTCCTCGTCTTCGGGGTCACGCCGCCGTTCGTCGTGGTGCAGGACTACGCCTTCGCGGCCGGCGCGCCGTTCACCGACGTGGACGAGCGGCAGCGGAGGCTCGTCGCGGTGCTCGGCTTCGACGTGGCGGAGAAGCTGTTCGGCACCCCGGATCTCGCCGTGGGCAGCGCCATTCGGGTCCGCGGCGCGCAGCTCACCATCAAGGGCGTCATCGCGAAGAAGGGCACGGTGCTCGGGCAGTCCTGGGACGGATTCGTCATGCTCCCGCTCACGACCTTCGAATCCCTGTACGGCCGACGCCAGACCACCGTGATCTCGGTCAAGATGCCGGCGGCCTCGCGCGTAGCGGACGGCATGCTTCGGGCCGAAGAGGCGATGCGCGTCGCGCACCGGCTCCGGCCGGGGGAGGAAGACGACTTTACCGTCGATACCGGCGAGGGATTGATCGCCTTTTGGGCCAAGCTCACCCGAGTCATCTTCACGGTCGTGCCTGCCGTGGTCGGTATTGGGATCGTGGTGGGCGGGATCGTGATCATGAACATCATGCTGATGAGCGTCACCGAGCGTACTCGTGAGATCGGCATCCTCAAATCACTCGGCGCGTCGCGGCGCGACATCCGGCGTCAGTTCCTGGCGGAGTCGGCCATCCTCTCGCTGCTCGGCGGCGTCGCCGGACTCCTCGCCGGCAGCGCCCTGGCGGCGCTGGTCGAGCTCGCATCCCCTTTGCCCGCGCGCGTGACCGCGTGGTCGGTGGCCGTGGCGCTCGGCCTCGGCGTCAGCGTGGGCATCGTGTTCGGCGTCTACCCAGCCCATCGGGCGGCGCGCCTCGACCCGATCGAAGCGCTGCGCGCCGAGTAGCATGGCCCTCCACTCCATTCGCGAAGGCTGGCTGATCGCCCTCGATCAGCTCCGGGTCAACAAGCTGCGCTCGGGGCTCACCATCCTCGGGGTGGTCATCGGGATCGCCACGGTCATGGCCATGGCGTCGATCGTGGCCGGGTTCCGGGAGCAGATCGTCAACACGCTCGAGGTCGTCGGGCCCACCACGTTCCGCATCCTGCGGTTCTTTTCGTCCACTCCGCTCAATCCGGATGCGTTGCCGCGCGAAGTGCGCATCCGCCCCGCGCTGGTCGCGGAGGAGGCCGAGGCGATCGCGCGCCTGCCCGAGATCCACTACGCGGCGATCTGGACGCAGGTGTTCCACCGCTTCGAGTACGCCGGCAACCGCACGCAGGTCCTGGGTGTGTTCGGCGCGGACGATCGCTACATGGAGATCCTGGGCGGCGGCCTGGTCACAGGCCGTGTCTTTACCACGGCGGAGCTGCGCAGCGGGGCGCCGGTGGCGGTCATCGAACAGCGAACCGTGGACCGGCTGTTCGGGGCGCGCGACCCGATCGGGGAGGTCGTACGCATCGGCGGCCGGCCGTTCCGCGTGGTGGGCGTGTGGCAGCGACCCACCAACATCTTCGAGGTGCCGGGTGCACCGGAGATCGCGGGCATCGTCCCCTTCGAGGCGGCGCACGAGCGCTTCCCGATCGACCGGGTGAACGGTCTGATCATCCTCGTCAAGCCCCGGCCCGAGGTGAGCGTCGCGCGCGCCATGGACGCCGCCACGCTGCAGCTGCGGCGCCTGCGCGGGCTGCGGGTGGGCGAGCCCAACAGCTTCGACCTGCTGACCTCGGACCAGGTCCTTGGCATCTTCGACAGTCTGACGTTCGCGTTCTTTTTTGTGATGCTCGTGCTCTCGAGTATCGCGCTCCTGGTCGGCGGCATCGGGGTGATGGCGATCATGATGGTGTCGGTGACCAGCCGGACGCGCGAGATCGGATTGCGCAAGGCCATGGGCGCGACCCGCCGCGACGTCCTGTGGCAGTTCCTCGTGGAGGCCGCGACGCTGACCTTGATGGGCGGCATCCTCGGCATCATCGTGGGGATCGGCACGGGGGAGTTTCTCAAGCACCTGCTCGACTTCAGTACCACCGTGCCGGCGTGGAGCGCCGCGATCGCAACGATCGTGTCGATCACAGTCGGGCTCGTGTTCGGGATCGCCCCGGCGGCGCGAGCGGCGCGATTGGACCCGGTGGAAGCGTTGAGGTACGAATGACAAACAGTGCGGAGTGCGGAATGCGGAATTGCAATGGAAGGTCGGATCGCAGAGACCAGCCATGCGGCCCGACGCCCGCGCGGTCTATCCCGCATTCCGAACTCCGCATTCCGCACCCTGAGAGGGACCGTGACCTCGCAAGAAGTCGATCTGCTCGCGATCGCCGCCCACCGCGATGATGTCGAGCTGACCTGTGGCGGCACGCTCGCGAAGGCGGTGCGCGCGGGCCATCGCGTCGGGATCCTCGACTTGACCCAAGGGGAGACCGGCACGCGCGGCGACGCAGGCCTTCGCGCCGCTGAGGCCGAGCGGGCTGCCCGGGCGCTCGGCGTGCCCGTGCGGCTCAATGCCGGGCTCCCCGACGCGCATCTCCAGAACGACGAGCCGTCGCGCGCGAAGCTCGTCGAGCTGATCCGCGCGACGCGCCCCCGGGTGGTGATTCTCCCTTTCCCGGTCGGCCGCCACCCCGATCACCGCGTCGCGTCGGAGCTGGGACGCGACGCGTGCTACCTGGCCGGGCTCGCTAAGTATGGCGGCGCCGGGGGGGGCGCCGCGCACCGGCCGTTCAAGGTCCTGTACGCGCTCGCGTACCGCGAAGACCCGGTGAAGCCGTCATTCGTCGTGGACATCTCCGACAGCTTCGACACCAAGATGGCGGCGATCCGCTGCTACGCCTCCCAGTTCGACGGCGCCAAGGCGGCGGGGGAAATCCACCCCACGGGGCAGGATCTCTACGAGCTGATCCGCATCCAGTCGGCGCACTATGGCTCCCTGATCCGCGCGGCTTACGGTGAGCCGTTCTTCTGCCACGAAACGCTCGCGGTCGAGGACGTGCTGCAGCTTGGCGTGCAATCCATCTAGGTTCTAGATTTCCCCGCATGCCCAAGCGCCTGGTCTACCTCGACAACGCGGCCACCACGCCGGTGCGCCCGGAGGTGCTCGAGGCAATGCTGCCGTATCTGGGGCCGGACGCCTTCGGGAACCCTTCCTCGCCCCATCGCTTCGGGCGCGCGGCGCGTGCCGGCGTGGACGACGCGAAGCGCCGCATCGCCGAGGCCCTCGGGGCCGAGCCGAGCCAGGTGATCTTCACCTCCGGCGGGACGGAGGCGGACAACCTGGCGGTGATCGGATGCGCCCTGGCGGCGCGCGAGCGCGGAGGTCCGTTCCGAGTGGCGGTGTCGGCGATCGAGCACAAGGCGGTCCTGGCGGCGGCGCACGCGGTGGCGCGTCTCGGGGGCGAGGAGATCATCCTCCCGGTGGACGCTGCGGGCGAGGTAGTGGAGGACGCGTTGGGCGAAGCGCTCGCGCGTGGCGTGGCGGTGGTCAGCGTGATGTGGGTGAACAACGAGATCGGCGTGGTGCAGCCGGTGGCCCGGCTCGCGGCGCGATGTCGCGAGGCCGGCGTCCCGTTCCACGTGGACGGGGTGCAGGCCTTCGGCAAGATCCCCGTGTCGTTGCACGACGTCGCATGCACCCTCTTCACCGTTTCCGGGCACAAGATCGGCGCACCCAAGGGCATCGGGGCGCTGGTGGTGCGGGATCGCCACGCTGTCGAAGCGATCATCCACGGTGGCGGCCAGCAGTTCGGCATCCGGCCTGGCACGGAGAACGTACCGGGGATCGTGGGGCTGGGGGCGGCGGTGGAGCTCGCCGCGCGCGAGCAGGCGGCGTTCGCTCCCCGCGTGGCGGCGCTGCGCGACGAGCTCGAGCGCCGGCTGCGCGCCGTCGTGCCCGACGCGGTGATCAACGCCGCGCACGGCCGGCGGGCCCCGCACGTCACGAGCGTGTCGATCCCCGGAACGGATAGCGAGGCCCTGCTGATGCACCTCGATCTCGCGGGGATCGCCTGTTCCTCTGGATCGGCGTGCTCCACCGGCGCGGTGGAGCCATCGCACGTGCTCACGGCGGTGGGCGTGCCGCGGGAGCTGGGCGTCGCGGCGCTGCGGTTCTCGTTCGGCAAGGAGAGTACCCTGGAGGACGTGGAGGCGACGGTCGCGGTTCTCCCGAAGATTGTCGAGAAGGTACGAGCGCTGAGCGCGGTGCTGCACCGGTGAGAGAGCGCGTTCTCGTCGCGATGTCGGGCGGGGTGGATTCCTCCGTCGCTGCCGCGCGGCTCGTCGAGCAGGGCTACGACGTCGTCGGCGCCACCATGAAGCTGTTCTGCTACGGCGACGCCGTCCCCAGCCGTCCGTGCTGCTCCCTCGATTCGATCACGGACGCCCGGCTCGTGGCGCATCGGCTCGGGATCCCGCACTACGTCCTGAATTTCGAGGACCGCTTCGGCCGCGACGTGATCGCCAACTTCGTCGCCGAGTATGCCAGCGGCCGCACGCCGATCCCCTGCGTGCGCTGTAACTCCTTCACCAAGTTCCGCGACTTCTTGTACCACGCGGATGCGCTCGACTGCGCCTACATCGCGACCGGCCATTACGCGATCGCGCGTGACGGGGCGTTGTTCCGCGGGCGCGATCCCCGGAAGGATCAGTCGTATTTCCTCTGGGGGATCGACCGCGCCGTGGTGGCGCGCATGCTGACGCCCGTGGGGGATCTGACGAAACCCGAGACGAGAGACGTCGCTCGGCGGCTGGGTCTCGTCACCGCCGAGAAGGTGGAGTCAGTGGAGATCTGCTTCGTCCCCGACGACGACTACGTGAGCGTGCTCGAGCGCCACCTCCCCGCCGAGGCGCCGGCCCTGAGCCCGGGGCCTCTGGTGACTGCCGGCGGCGCGGTGGTCGGCGAGCACGCGGGCTTCGCGCGCTATACCATCGGGCAGCGCCGCGGGCTCCCCGGCGGATTCCGTGAGCCGATGTACGTGGTGGCGATCCGCCCAGAGACGCGCGAGGTCGTGATCGGCTCCGGCGACGAGCTGTTCGGTCACACCGTGACGCTGGCCGAGGTGAACTGGCTCGCCGAGCCGCTGGCGCCGGGGGATGCGGTGCTGGTCCAGTGCCGCTACCGTGCCCCGGCCGTTCCCGGCCGCGTGCGGGAGCATACGGGCGGCACGATCGCCCTCGATCTCGCCCAGCCGGTGCGGGCCATCACCCCCGGGCAGTCGGGCGCGCTGTACGACGCGGACGGTCGCCTGCTCGGCGGCGGCGTCATCGCCTAACTCGCGCCATCCCAAGCCCCTTCCCCCTTCCCCCGCCCCCTCGAGGGGGCCGTGCGCCCCGTCACGGCCCGAGCTTGTGCCGCCGGGGTACGTTGCAGTTTGGACGAGGCCCGAGCGCCCAGCCCCGCCCGCCCAAGGCCTTCACTTCGGAGGAGCAGCATGCCAGCACACCATCGTCGCCCCTGGTGGGGCCTCGCGGTCGTCGCCGCATTCGCCGCCGCGGCCTGCAGCGACACCACCGGCCCGCAGGCTCACCTGTCCGACCCCGCAGGCCTCAGCAGCGATCTGCAGACCGTGTCCGCCGTGCTGCTGTCCCCGACGTTTCAGAGCTTCAGCGCGCTGAGCGACACGGCGACTGGCTCGCCGGTGGCCGCCCCGAGCCGGGTCGGCATGCTGCTCCGCGCCGCCCCGTTCAGCCCGCCACGCGCCTCGAGCGCACTCCAGGCCAGCGCGGCGGCGCGGATGCAGGCGCTGCGCCGTGGCGCGGCGACGTTCTCGGGCGGTATCAATGCCAACGTCGTCCCGCCGGCGCTGCTCGGCACGACGTGGGTGTGGAACACCACCACCCACAAGTACGAGCAGGATGGGGCCTTCACGCCGGCGGCTCCCACCGACCGGGTCCGCATCATGCTGTACGCCGTCGACCCGATCACCGGTAACATCGTCGAGGCACCGCTCACCCCCACGGGCTTCGTGGATCTGGTGGACGAGAGCACGACGTCACCGGCGGTCGACCGACTCCACGTCATCGTCAGCGGCGGCACGCCGGCGAGCCCCGGCACCGAGTACGCCAACTATACGGTCAGCGGCCAGGTCACCGGCAACCCGGCGACGGCGTTCACGGCGACGGCCGCCGGGTTCGTCAGCGACGGCGCGCACACCCTCACCTTCAGCGCGACGTTTTCAGCGACGCAACTCGACACGGACAATCCCGACGTCCAGATCGATATCACGTGGGACCTGGACAATCCGGCCATCCACGTCGAGCTGCACGAGGCGCTGGTGCTCACGGACGCGAACCATATCACCCTCACGATCACCGAGTTCAGCATCACCCACGGCACCCAGACGGTGTCTATGGAGGGCACCATCACCATCACGTTGCTGTCGCCGACGACTGAGACGGTGACGATGCATCTGGTGATCAACGTGAACGACGTGCCCTGGGTCCGTATCAGCGGGACCGACATCGGGATCACGGTCCGCCACGTCGACGGTAGCCAGCTCACGCAGGCGGAGGGCCAGGCGTTCCTGGATTTGTTCGGGCTACCCGGGGCCATCGAGTTCGCGATCCTGAGTCTCTTCGGCCCATGCCAGAGTCTGATGGGCGCCTAAGCGGCGCGATGGTAACGCGAGCCCCCGCCGGACCCTGGTCCGGCGGGGGTCTTCGTCGTATAAGGGGAGCTTGAAGATGCTCTACCGCATCCTCGCCGATGGTATCGTCCTCGCGCACGCGGCGTTCGTCACGTTCGTCGTGCTGGGCGGATTCCTCGCGTGGCGCTGGCGCGCGGTCGCGCTGCTACACGTCCCGTGCGCGTTGTGGGGGATCGCCATCGAGTACGGCGGGTGGATCTGTCCCCTCACCCCGCTCGAGAACATGCTGCGCGAACGCGCGGGGCTGGAAGGCTACCGCGGCGGATTCGTCGAGCAGTATGTGATTCCGGCCCTGTATCCGGCGGGGCTCGCCCGGCCCACGCAGGCGGTGCTGGGCACGGTGGTGCTGGTACTGAATCTCGTCGCCTACGGCGTGCTCTTGCGACGGAAATGACCCGCGGGACGTGTAGGGGCGCAGCATGCCGCGCCGCTACATCTTCGGGGCCGTGCCATCCGCCAGCACCGCGACGATGCGCAGCGGCCCCCCGCTGCCGCCGCGGATCTTCATGGGCAGCGCGATCACAAACGCCCCGGTTGCGGGGACCGCGGACAGATGCGCCACGTTCTCGAACGCCGGGATGTCGGCGGCGAACAAGATCTGGTGGGTGTCGAACGTGGCGGACTGCCCATAGTCGATGCTCGGCGTGTCGATGCCCACGGCGCGCGCCTTGTGTGCGACCAACCAGCGGGCCGCGTCGGGATGGATCCCCGGGAAGTGCAGCTCGGGCACCGCCGCCGGCCCAGTCATGGTGGTACCGAGGTAGCGCGCTCGGTCGGGCCACCGGCTCCCCCACCCTGTCCGGATCAGGACGATGGTCCCCTCGAGAATCGGCGTGTGCCCCCGCTCCCACGCTTCGAGGTCGGCCGGCGCGATCAGCCGGGTGACGGGAATCTGGTCAGTCGCGAGCCTTCCCTCCGCGAAGTGCACGGGCGCGTCGAGGTGAGTTCCCCCATGTTCGGCCGCGGCGAAATTGTTCGCCGCGTAGTAGTAACCCGCGGCCGTGCGCCGTGCCGACACCACTTCGAGACGGAACGGCTTGGCCGTAGGCCAGTAGATGGTCGTCGAGTCGAACGGATAGGTCAGGTCCACCCAAGAGGCCCGGGCAAGCTGGTCGGTGAGGGAGGAAGGAGCGCAGGCGGCGAAGGTCACGGCGAGCAGCACGGGGACGCGGTTCATTGGGCTGGCTCCAAGGTGTAGGGGCGCAGCATGCTGCGCCCCTACATATTACGTTGGCACCCGCCCGATGACGTCCACATCGGAGGCCCAATGCGCGCCCGCTCGCTGACCGTCGCCCTCGCCCTCCTCGCCGCGTGCTCCGGCGGTAAATCGGCCAAGTCCGCCGCCGAAGGTGACTCGCTCACCGAGCGCCAGCGGGACTCGATCCTCGCCCAGTCGCGCATCCCCGGCGCGAGTGGTGTGGGGAAGGCAATGCGGGCCGCCGATTCCACGAACGCCCGGATTCGGGCGACGGACAGCGTCTCCCCGTGAGGCCTCACCTGCTCCTGCTTGGCGCGCTTGCCGCGTGCGGCCCGACGAATCCGTGCAGCTCAGGGGAGATGCACCTGCGCGCGCGCTTCTCGCAGGGCTACGTCGGCCACTGGGTGGTGGCGCGCGGCGACACCGTCACGCTGCCCGACATGGGCGACCGCTTCAAGCTCGCCGACGTGATCCTCGATACCGCGCGCGTGGCCGTCGGCGGCACGTGTCGTTTCAGGGGTGCTCTGGTGTTCGCGGTGCCGCGTTCCGAAACGCTCGCCGTCACTTGGTACGGCTCCCCGGAGCAAGCCCTGATCTACGGCTGGCCGGCGGACCTGGGGCCGTTCGCCGGCGTGGGCGTGTCGCGCGTGGGGGATTCGCTCGCGGGCGCCGTTTTGTTTGATGCGCAGCTCGGCGTGAAGGTGCCCCCCGGGGTGACGGCCCGGTTCGTGGCCGGCCGGGCGCGGCGGGAGGCACGCTAGTATTTTGCAGCCATGAAAGGGTTCTTCTTCCGCCTCGTGATCACGGGGCTCGGCTTGTGGGTGGCGGAGACCATCGTCCCGGGCGTGCAGATCGACGGCTGGGGCAATCTGCTTGTCGCGGCGCTGCTACTCGGCATCGTAAACGCAGTGATCCGCCCGATCATCCTCATTCTCACCCTCCCGCTCACGGTACTTACGCTGGGGCTTTTCATCCTGGTCGTGAACGGGATTTCGGTCGCCCTGGTCGCCTGGCTGATGCCGGGGTTCACGCTCTCCGGGCTGTGGGCCGCGATCCTCGCGTCCATCGTGGTGGGCCTGACGAGCTGGTGCGCCTCCGCGTTCGTCGGCGGGTCGGGCCGGATCGAGCGCTACCGCCGCATCGAAGTGACGGGCCGCCGGCTCGATTGATGGACCGAACGTTCGCCGCGCTGGGCGCGGTGTCGGCCCTCGTGGCCGTGGCCGCCGGCGCGTTCGGGGCGCATGCGCTGCGTGCGCGTCTCGCGCCCGATCAGCTGGCCGCGTTCGAAACCGGCGCGCGCTATCAGATGTACCACGCGCTCGCGCTGCTGCTGGTGGCCTGGGCGCTAACCCGCTGGCCTGCGCCGCCCGTGCGGGCGGCCGGATGGCTGTTCGTCGCGGGAACCGTAATCTTCTCCGGTTCCCTGTACGCGTACACGTTGAGCGGCGCGCGCGCGTTCGGCGCCATCACCCCCGTCGGCGGATTGTGCCTGCTCGCCGGCTGGGCGAGCCTCGCGCTGGGGATATGGCGGACCTGACGCCCCGGGCGCGGCGCATCCTGCTCGCGCTCGGCGGAGTGTATGCGGTCGTCAACGCGTTCATCGGCGTCCACTCGGGCGGCGACTTCGTGTTCCACCTGCGACTGGCCGAGCGTCTGCTGCAGGGTCAACCGTTGTACCTCGACTTCGACGGCTCGATTGGCCTCCCCTGGCCGCCGTTTGCGATCGTCGCCCTCGCTCCGTTCGCCTTGCTGGCACGACTCAGCCTGCCGCTCACCAAGGCCGTGTGGGCGGTCGGCAACGTGGCGCTGTTCGGCTGGTGTCTGGTTCGCGGGTATCGTCACGCCGGCCGGTGGACGCCGGTCGTGCTGGCCGTCGCCGCCGTTGCCCAGCCGCTGCAGAGCAACTTCCAGCACTTGAACATCAACCTCGTGCTGCTCGCACTGGTGGTCCTCGCCATCGCCGACCTCGAGCAAGGACGTGAGATGCGCGCGGCACTCTGGATTGGCGTGGCGACGGCGCTCAAGGGCTATCCCGGGGCCATCTTTCTCTACTTTCTCGCGCGCGCCCGCTGGCGGCCGCTCGTGGCGGGCGTCACGGCCGCCGTCGGACTCACGCTTCTCGTGGTGGTCCCCGCCGGACTCGCCGGCGCTGCCAATGTGTCCGACTACGTGCACCTGGCGCTGACCGCGCAGAGCACTCAGGCGCTCGCCGGTCAGTCGATCGGCGGGCTCGTGACGCGCTTGGGTGGGAACGTCACAACGGCCGTGATCCTGGATCTGCTCGCCGTCGCCGGAGTGGCCGCGGTGCTGTGGCGCGACCGGGCGTCGAGCGAGCCGACGTACGAGGTCGGGATGACCGCGCTGCTCGCCGTTTTGGTCGCGCCGCTCGACCGACTCCACTACTACGTCCTCGCGTTCCCGGCGTGGACCGACACGCTCAGTCGGCCCGCACCACAGCGCGGACGCGCCGTCTGGTTCACGGCGCTTGCCGTGGGCGGACTGCTTACGTCCGGGATGCTGAGCCATTTCCGCGGCCCCCTCCCCGCGGTGCTGTGGATCGTTCGCCAGAACACGTACAACTTCGGCGCGCTCATCCTGCTGATGGTCCTGCTCGCTCGGCGCGTCGCGCTCCCCCAACCTCTTCCGGTGTCTCGACCGACATGACATTCGCCGCGTTGGTTCTCTCGGCCCTCATCGTGCAGGGACCCCCATCGAGCGGGTCGCCCCGCCTCACGTCGTCACCCATGCGTCCGCTCGGCGCCCTGCGCGAGCAGGCGGCCGTCCAGCAGGAGTGGTTGCGCTATCGACTCGACTCCGTGCTGCCGCGGCTGATGCGCCAGTATCAGGTCGCCATGTGGGTCGTCCCGATGCGCGAATACAACGAGGACCCGGTGTTCTGGTCGCTGGTCTCCGCCACCTCCTTCTACGCGCGGCGGCGCACGATCTACGTCTTCTTCGACCGTGGGCCCGACCGTGGGGTCGAGCGGCTCGCGCTCGGCGGCGCGTCACAGGGCGGGCTGTACGAGGCGTATCACGCGAGAGAGGCGATCGATCCCTCGATCGGCCGCCGCCCCGAGTTGGTGGGACAGGCGCAATGGGATCTCCTGCGCCGGGTGATCGAGGAACGCGACCCGCAGACCATCGCCGTCGACATCTCCCACACCCACGCTTTCTCCGATGGGCTGTCGGCGGGCGAGTGGGAGCAGCTTCAGGCCACGCTCCCCGAGCGATACCGGGCCCGCATCGTGCGCGCGGAGAGCCTGCCGCTCGAGTACCAGGAGATCCGCGCGCCGGCGATGCTCCCGGCGTACCGGCGGCTCATGCAGGTCGTCTGGGGAACCATCGACACGGCCTTCTCGAACAAGGTCATCACGCCCGGCAAGACCACCACCGACGATGTCGCCTGGTGGATGCGCCAGCGGGTAAACGACCTCGGGTTCGGCACCTGGTTCCACACCGACGTGGACGTGCAGCGGCGGGGCGTCGATCTGTCGGACTCCGGCGCCGTCGTGATCCAGCGCGGCGACGTGCTGCACTGCGACTTCGGCATCACCGCGCTGGGCCTGAACACCGACACGCAGCACATGGGCTACGTGCTGCGGCCTGGTGAACGGGACGTCCCGGAGGGCTTGAAGCAGGCCCTCAAGAACTCGAACCGGCTGCAGGAGATCCTGCTCGCCGAGATGCGGCCGGGGCGGAGCGGGAACGACGTGCTCGCAGCCGCGCTGGCGCAGATGCGGGCAGCGGGGATCACAGGGACGATCTATACTCATCCGATCGGCGACCGCGGGCACGGCGCCGGGCCGTTGATCGGTCTGTGGGACCACCAAGAGGGAGTGCCCGGGCGCGGGGACGTGAGCCTGCTCCCCAACACTTGGTTCTCCATCGAGCTCCAGGCCACGACCCCGTTGCCTGAATGGGGCAACCAGCCCGTGCGATCGGCGCAGGAAGAAGACGGGGAACTCGGGGCCGACGGCCAGATGCACTGGATCCTGCGCCGGCAGACCGAGTTCCATGTCGTGAAGTAGACGGGAAACGTGAAACGGGAAACGGGAAACGGGACGAGGTACGACGTCGAGACGCCGGCGCTCTTGCTGCACCTCGACGTGGTCGAGCGCAATGTCGAGCACATGGCCGCGCGCGCTCGCCAACTCGGTGTCGCATTGCGGCCGCATGCCAAGACGCACAAGTGCGTGGAGGTCGGTCGTCTGCAGCTCGAGCATGGAGCGCGCGGGCTTACGGTGTCGACGCTCGTCGAGGCGGAAGTGTTCGCGCGCGCCGGGTTCAACGACCTCACGTGGGCGTTCCCCATCGACCCGAGCCACATCCCCCACGCATGTCGCATCGCGGAGGCAACGGGCACGACGCTGCGCGTGGCCGTCGACGACGAGCACACCGCGCGTGCGCTCGCGGGGTCGGGACTGCACGTGTGGCTCAAGGTAGACAGCGGGTTACACCGGGCGGGAGTGGACCCGGCGTCGCCGTACGCCCTGAAGGTCGCGGCCGAATTGGGGAAGGAACGGGGACTCGTGTTCGACGGCATTCTGACACACTCCGGTCATGCCTACCGCACCACGAGCAAGGCCGAAGCGGCCCAGGTGGCAGAGCAGGAGCGGAGCGTCATGGTCGGGTTTGCCGAGCGGTTGCGCGACGCAGGCGTCCCGGTGCAGGAGGTGAGCGTCGGCTCGACGCCGGCGATGGCGGCCGTCCAGGACCTCGCCGGGGTGACGGAAGCGCGTCCCGGCAACTACGTGTTCTATGACCGGACGATGGTGCTGATCGGGTGTTGCGAGACCGCGGACGTGGGCGTGACGGTGCTCGCGACCGTCGTGTCACACCAACCGGGGGCATCGCATTTCGTCGTAAATGCCGGGGCGCTCGAGCTCTCGAAGGATCCTGGGCCGGCGCACGTGGCCCCGCAAGCGATGGGGTCGGTGCGCGGGGCCCCCGATCTCACGGTGGCGACGGTGTCACAGGAACACGGTGTGATCCGTGCCGAATCGCCTGCAGCGCTCGACGGTCGCTTCGGGGTCGGGACGCAGGTCGAGATCATCCCGAACCACTCGTGTCTGACCGTCCCCCTTTTCGACGAATATCACGTCATCCGCGGGACGGGGGACGGCGCACGAGTGGTCGATCGCTGGAAGGTCGAGCGGGGGCGATGACCCGACATGCGACCGCGGGGACTGTGAGCGCCGTCATCGAGCGGACAGTCCCGGCGCACTTTCTTCCTTCACGCATGGGTTTGCCATGAAGATCTTCCTCCGTCACTTCGTGCTGTGCTCGCTGCCCGTCCTGTTCGGCGCGGGCGCGAGCTACGGCTTCACGTTCATTCAGGGGTCGTGTGGCGCCATGGTGGGCGCGCTGTTTGCCGGCAAGTGCGCCGGACGCCAGCGCGAGTACCAGGCGAGGTTTCAGCTGGGGGGCGCGGCGGCCGGGACCGTGATCGCCGCGACGCTGGGCACGTGGCTGGAACATCGCCGCCGGCGCGTCGTACAAGGGACACCTTCTGAAGGAGAGCCGTCATGAAGCGAATGGCCATGATCGCCGCGTCGGCCCTGCTCCTCGGCCGGGGACTCGCCGCTCAGGACTCCACCCAGGCCCCGGCACCCGCCGCCGCCGCGCCTCAAGTGAACGTCGTCGAGGCCGTGGTCGCACGGTCGGTCCTGGATCGGCAGCCGCAGGACACGGGCTCCGTATTCCCGGCGGACGTGGGTCAGCTGATCTGCTGGACTAAAGTCGAGGGCGCGGGCGGCTCGACCCTGCACCACGTGTGGGTCCACGGCGACACCCAGGTGGGCGACGTCGAGCTGCAGGTCGGCGGGTCGCCCTGGCGCACGTGGAGCCGCAAGACGGTGCCGGCCGAGTGGACCGGCGCGTGGCACGTCGAGGTGAGGGACGCGGCGGGCACAGTGCTGAAGCGAATCGACTTTACGGTAGGTCAGTAGCAGTCAGACGACGGTACGACGCTACGTTGTACGTTGCTCGCTAGCGGGGCATCGTATGACGTAGCGTCGTTGCGTCGTAACCGCGTAGTTTCTTGCCCTACGGGTCTCTCGTCCGTCAGCGTCGCCGAACGCCGGTACGCGTAGCGGGCACACGCGCTTGGGCCCCGTGGAATATCGCCGGTGGAAGCGCGATCCCCTGGGTTCGTCCCGTCGCCGGCGCCGCCCCCTCCCCGCCTGCCCTCGATCCGCTGCCAGCCACCGCCAGTCCCCGTTCTCGGACCATCAGGGGTGCGGTCGCCTGCGCGTCGAGCGCTTCCCGCCGCGACGCGAGCGTGCGTGAGGCGGGTGCCGGCTGGACGGGTGGCGATAGCGTCAGGCCAGTGAGGACGAGCGAACCGCTGCTCTGGGGCGCTTCGGCAGGCTCGTCCCGCACACGTGTGGGTGTGAGCGTCAGGCTGACTACCCGACCGGACGCCGGCTCGACCGGCGCACCCACGACGCGGCGCCGGGTAGGGACCGCGGGTCGTGCCGGGGCGCTCGCGAGCGCCGGCCGCCCGGGCCCGAGCGGCACCGCTCGCAGCGGGAGACTCGCCCGTTCGCGGGGAACAACGAGCGGCGCCCGCGCGCGGGGTTCGATCGAGCGGTTGCCGGGAGTCGGCGCCTTGCGCACGAACCCAGTCCCGCCCCCGGCCCTGCCGTCCCGGGGAATCACGGCGGTGGCGGACGATCCCCGCATCGAGAGCGCGATCGTGCTGGTCGGCGCGGCGGCAGGTGCTTCATGGGGCCGCCCGCGGTGGTGGAACCGTCCGTCGCCGATGCACGGCGAGAAGAACGGATCGCATAGCACCAGAGACTCGAACACGTTCTGTTGGAACCCGATGAAGGTGCAGTCGGTGCACGACGGGTACAGCGGGTACTGGACCGCCGTATCCTGCTCCATCGCGTAGACGGGCGGCGCGACCGTGTACGTCGCGATGTCGTAATTGAAATAGCCGTCGCCGAGCATCCGCTGCACGATGTCCGAGAGGACGCCCTCGCTGTCCGAGCCGTCCCAGGACGGCGCGAGCGCGTCGGGATCCCACGCCGCGGCGCGCACGAACTCGTCGAATCGATAGGCCCTGGGCGCCAGCGCGGCGAGCACGAGTCCCGAGCCGTCGGGCTCCGCGACCACAAAGGCGACGCGGCTCGGCGTCCCCTGGATCTCGTAGGTGCCCGCGCGGACGAACGGGTCTTCGGTGGGCTTGCTGGGGAACAGCACCTCGATGCGCCCGTCGGTGCGGCGGTGCAGCACGATCAGGTTGCCGTCTTGCGCCGCCTGAACGTAGACACGGACGGGGGTGCCGCGGGTGAGGACGCTGCTGGAGCCGAGCCACACGCGCACCGGTCTCGCGTCGCGCGACGGCGTCTGGCCGTCGGCGACGGTCTGGAAGAGCGCGACAAAAAGCAGAGGCAGCATGAGGCTCGCTTCGCACCAGTATCGAATACTAAGCCCGGGCGACGGGACGGCGTCAAGGGCTGATAGGCCTAAGTGTAATACGGGCGTCCGCCCCGCCATGTTGGCCGCGAGCAGGCGCCGGGCACGACGGTCCCGCCCTCAAGTGTTCTCGATATCCGCGAGCACTTCCCTGGCCAGTTCGGCGTCGCGGGTGTCCACGTGGAGCTTCACGGGGCCCGCGGCGACGTTGAAGCCCGCCGGGAAGCGCCCGAGCCCGATCAAGTCCTGGAGGCCCTCGCCCTGCGTCACGAACGCAATGCCCTGGGATTCCAGTGCCGCCTTCGCGAGCGCGAGGGCGATCGGGTTCGCGGTCTGGAACACCGTGATGAGCTCGGGCTCGCTCATGACCCGGGATACTTCCCGAGAAAGAGCAGGAGAAAGCCGACCGTGTCCATGGTGCCGTGAGCGATCACGGACGCCCAGAGATTGCGGCCGGTGGCCAGGTACAAGAGCCCGAACACGAAGCCGCCGAGCCCTGCGGCGATCATGCCCGACACCCCCTGATATCCGTGACCTACCCCGAAGAGAATGCTGGTGACTGCCAGTGCGCCGAGCCACGCGCGCGACGTATCACCCAGCACGTGCGCGATCCGCGTGAGCAGGTAGCCGCGATACACAAATTCCTCGCCGAGGGCGGCGAGCGTCCACGCGACAGCAAGCGAGATGAGCAGAAAGTGTACGTTGCCTGCCAGCGGGGCAAAGAGGCTGACGTCCGGAAGCTTCCCCGTTAGTCGAGCGATCGCGGGCTCGGCGACGTAGAGGCTGAAGCCCTGATAGCCGATGCCGGCCCCGATGCCGAGGAGCAGGGTCCGACCCCAATCAGAGCGTAACGCCAGCCCGACCGCGCGCGCGCCTTCGCCACGCAGCCAGAGAGAGACGACACTGAAGACGACAAGGAACGGAGTCGCGCTGAACGGCAGGAGCCCGGCGAACCCGGCGGCAAGAATCGCCGTCGCGACGAGGAGCTCCGGGAGGAGGAATCGCTGCGCCCGCAGGGCGTCGCGAAAACCGCCAGGCGTCGCGCCGATGCCCGATGGTTCCATGGAACGTGGAGACTATCACACGGCGGGCCGGCGCACAAACGCGCACGGGCTGCGTCGAGAACTGGGGCGGGAGGACTCGAACCTCCAACTTCCCGGTTAACAGCCGGGCGGTCTGCCAGTTGACCTACACCCCAATGTGCTCCGCACCACCCCACCCACCGTGAACAGCCCACAGAGAACTGACGCACAGATGCACAACGGTGAACAGATAAGAGAACCAGGAAAACGTGCGCCCCCGGGACCACTGGGTGCCGGGGGCGCGCTTACGATCTCACCGCAGCGCTACGCCGCCCGCGCTCCCCGATTCGGGAGATTGGGATTCCGGTTGCGATCTGCGCCCAGACCGGCGAACGTCTGCATAGGGCCTACACACTACCACCACCCCTTCCCCCGAGCAAGGGGCGAACGCACGTCTCCATGCTGCCCGACATCAGCCCCGCTGCCCCAGCCGACCTGCCCGCCATCCTCGCGTTGCTCACCGCGAGCAAGCTGCCGCGCGCCGGCATCGAAGACCACGTCGCCAGCACGCTGGTGGCGCGCCACGAGCCAGGCGTTGTCGGGACTGCGGCGCTCGAGCTGTACGGCGGCGCCGCGCTGCTGCGCTCCGTCGCCGTCGCGACACAGCTCCGCGGCCAGGGGCTCGGGGCGGCCCTCACCGTGGCCGCCCTCGATCTGGCCCGGCGCCGCGGCGTGCGCACGGTGTATCTCCTCACCGAGACAGCCGGGCGGTTCTTCCCGAAGTTCGGCTTCACGGCGATCACGCGCGCCCAGGTGGAGCCGGTCGTGCTGGGGTCGCTGGAGTTCACCACGGCCTGCCCGAAGTCTGCGTTGGTGATGGTGAAGCGGCTGTGAGCTAGTGCTTCATCCCACTCTTCTCAGCAAACTCGCGTACCGCCGCTTCCTGTTCAGGCGTGAGCTTCTCGGGGATCTGAACGTGGATCTCGACGTACTGATCGCCCCGCCGGCCGTTGCGCTCGATCCCCTGCCCGGGGATCCGGAACTTCTGGCCGTGCGGGGTGCCGGGCGGCACCTTGAGCACCACGCGCTTCCCGTCGAGGGTGCGCACCTTGATCTTCGAGCCGAGTAACGCCTGCGCCAGATTGATCGGAACCACGCCGATCACGTCGAGTCCCTCGCGCCGGAAGAACCGGTCGGGATCGACCTGAATCGCCACGACGATGTCGCCGCGCCCCTTGGCGCCCTGGCCCTTCAAGCGCAACCGCGTCCCGTCTTCCGTCCCGGGCGGGATGGTGATCGTGAGATGCTTCTGGACCCGGACTTCTCCCGAGCCCTGGCAGGTCGGGCAGCGCTGCGCGGGGACCTTGCCCCGCCCCCGGCACACGGGGCACGGCCGCTGCACGGCGAAGCCACCCTGCCCGAATGAGATCGTGCCCTTGCCCTTGCACTCGGGACAGGTTGAGAAGGTGGTGCCGGGAGCCCCACCCGAGCCGCTGCACGTCGGGCAGACCTCGGGCAGCGTGAGCGTCACGGGCACCTTCCCGCCGAGTGCGGCGACCCGGAACGGGATCGAAATCGCGGTCTCGATCTCCTCCTCGTCGTCGAGCGGCACGCCGGCGCCGCGCCGACCGAAGATCGATGAGAACAGGTCGCCCAGTCCTCCGAACGAGCCCAGATCGGACAGGTCGAAGTCGGCATCGGGGCCTGGCGTCGAGCCGCCACCGCGCCCGTACCCCTGACCGGCGCCCGCGAACGCTCCGTAGCGCCGCAGCTGGTCGTACTTCTTCCGCTTCTCCGCGTCGCTCAGGACGTCGTGCGCCTCATTGATCTCCTTGAAGCGGTCGGCGGCCTGCGGATTGTTGGGATTACGATCGGGGTGGTACTGCTTGGCGAGGCGGCGAAACGCCTTCTTGATCTCGTCGGTCGTCGCCGTCTCGGACACCCCGAGGATCTGGTAATAGTCTCTCTGCGAAGCCATCTACTTCCCGTCCCCGCTCCCCCGCCCTTCGCCTCCCTGCCATTGCAACACGATCACCCGGGCCGGCCGGATCAGCGCGTCGCCCATCCGATACCCCGGCTGCAAAATCGCCCCCACGGTGTGATCCTTCGCCGGATGATCGGCGGGACGCGTCGTGACCGCCTCGTGCACATGGGGATCGAACGCGACCCCTACCTGATCGACCCGTGTGACGCCCGCCGCATCGAGCGCCTTCCACATCTTCCGTTCCACCATGTCCACGCCGTCATGGATCGTCTTGGCGTCGGTTTGAGCCGGATCGACGTGCGCGAAGCGCGCCAGATCGTCCAGCGCATCCACCAGGCGTTGCACCAGGTCGGCCTGTGCCCGCTGCCACGTCTCGGTGCGCTCCTTGACCGAGCGCTTCTTGAAATTGTCGTACTCGGCGGCGAGCCGGAGGTACTTGTCCTTCATGTCCGCGAGCTCTCCTTCGAGACGGACGACTGCCTCGTCCGACGGCTCGATCAACGCCCCGGATTCAGCCTCGGCCGGCTGCTCGGGCGGCTGCGGTTTTTCTGGTTTGTCGTTCACGGTGTTGCGCTTCATAAGCAATCGGTATGCCGTCCGAGATGCGCCGTTTTGGCTGGCCTGGTGGCGTCCGAGTCCGGAAATAGCGACCAGACAAGAACATAGCCGCGTGGGTGGGTCCTGTCGAGCGAGCGGGCGCTTACAGTCGGCCGGTGAGAAAGGTCAGGACGTCGCTGAACGCGGTGTCGCGCTGTGGGTCGTGCAACACCTCGTGATACATCTCAGGATACCAGCGGACGAGGACCGCGCCCTTCAGGCTGTCGGCGAAGGCGCGCGCCAGGTGCGCATCGACCACGCGGTCCTCGCCCGCGAGCAGGAACAGGAGGGGCGACTCGATGCGGTAGCCATCCGCCGGCACGGCGCGCTGCGCCCATTGGATCTCCTGCCACGCGCCAGGGGTCATCACGCCGTGCACCGCCGGATCCGTCGCGTAGGCGCCGTTCACCGCCGGGTCGCGACTCAGCGTGTCGGCATCCAGGCGAGCGGGGACCGGCAGCGTGGGCCAGAGATCGGCACACACCCGGGCGACCAGGAGCTTCCAGGCGGGCGGCCGGAATGCGAGTCCGAGCCACGGCGAGACGACCACCGTGCCGGCGATGGGGTCGCTCGGTTGGGTTTCCAGGTAGCGCAGCGCCACGAGCCCGCCGAACGACGTGCCGAGCAGCAGCTGGGGGCGGTCGGTCCGGAGGCGCACGACGCGGCGGAACGCCTGGAGGTCGCCCAACAGCTGGCTGAAGCGCGACAGATGGCCGCGGCGGCCTCCCGAGCGACCGTGACCGCGCAGGTCGAGGAGATAGGTCGAGTAGCCCGCCGCGCACAACCGCTCACCGACGTCGCGCCACCGGCCCGCGTGATCGGCCCAGCCGTGCAGCCCCAAGACGGCGGCGCGCGGCGCGGCGGCCTCGTACATGTCGTAGACCAACAGCGTGCCGTCGGGGGCGGTGAGCGTGGGCATCTAGGCCTCCGCAAGCAGTCGGCGCAGCAGGTCCAGGCCCGCCTGCGCCGCGCGGCGGCGCACGTCGTCGCGGTCGCCCGGAAGCACCCGCGTGAGGGCGCGCGTGGTCGTGTGCCTCCGAGCCGCGAGCCACACGGTACCTACGGGTTTCTCGGCCGTACCGCCGCCGGGGCCGGCAATCCCGGTCACCGCGATGGTGCAGTCGGCCGAGAACAAGCGCTGCGCCCCTTCGGCCATCGCCCGCACCGTCTCTTCGGAGACCGCACCGTACGCCTCGAGGGTCTCGAGCGGCACCTTGAGCGCGGCGGTCTTGATCACGTCGGCGTACGCTACCACGCCGCCGATGAAGGTATCCGACGCGCCGGGAATGTTGGTGATTCGTTCCCCGATCATCCCACCGGTGCACGACTCGGCGACACCCAATCGGTGACGCCGCTGGCGCAACGCTTCGAGCAGCACGGCGGCGAGATCGGCGTCGTCTTCACCGTAGCCGTGCTCACCGACTGCGGCCTTGAGACGTGCCACAACGACGGCGAGGCGCGCTTCCGCGTCCTCGGGATCGAGCTCCCACGCGGTCACTCGCAGGTCGACGCCTTCGACCGACGGCAGGTAGGCAAGGGTGAGGGGCGCGATCTCGGGCTCGATCGGCCCGACGCGCTCGGCCAAGGCCGACTCGGAGATGCCCGTGGTGCGCACCGTGCGGGACCGCACGACCCGGCGCGTGCTGCCCTGCCGCGCGACGATCCGCGGGAGCACCTCATCGACCAGGAGTCCGCGCATCTCGCGCGGCACCCCGGGAAGGAGCACCACGACCCGGCCGCGGGCGTCCTCCACCCACAGCCCGGGTGCGGTGCCGCGGGGGTTCGGCAGAATCGTGGCGCCTTCGGGGATCTCCGCCTGGGTCCGGTTGCTGGCCGGCATGGGACGCCCCATGCGCCGGAACCGCACCTCGATACTCGCGAGCAGGCGCTCATCGAGCACGAGGCGCTTGTCGAGCAGCTGGGCGACCACCGTCTTGGTCATGTCGTCCCGTGTAGGCCCCAGGCCTCCCGTGGTGATCACGAAGCCGGTGCGGTCGAGCGCCTCGGCCACACCGGCGCGGATCGCCTCGGGCCGGTCGGGGACGGTCGTGCGGCGCGTGATTTCCGCGCCCGCGGCGGCGAGCGCCCGGCCGAGCTCGGCGGCGTTCGTATCCACGGTGTAACCGAGCACCAGCTCGGTGCCGATGGTGAGGACTTCGAGCTTCACCCGCCCTTGAACAGCGCGCGGTAGTGGTACAGGTACACGACCAGCGAGTACACGGTGAGGAGAATGGCGCCCGCGAGTGTCACAGCGACCACTGCACCGTGGAACTGATCCCAGAAGTTCCGGAACCAACCGGCCCACGGATGGGCGGCGAGGGCGTCCTTCCAGGCGAACCAGAACAGCGTCGCCCCGATGAACGCGTTTTGCACCACCGCCTTGAGCTTCCCCGCCCCCATCGCGGGAATTACGACGCCTCGCCGCCTCGCGAAGAAGCGGAACGCCGTGATGAGGAGCTCGCGCCCCACCAACAGCAGGGCCACCCACACGGGGAAGCTGCCCCACCACGGGATCCGGTAGTCGACCAGGATCGTGGGGTGCCGCGTGAGCCAGAAGATCGGGATGAGTGTCGCGAAGAGGAGCAGCTTGTCGGCGATCGGGTCGAGCAGCTGCCCGAGCTCGCTCACCTCGTTGCGCCGGCGCGCGAGGTAGCCGTCCACGACGTCCGAGGCTCCGGCCGCGAGGAAGATCAGGAACGCGATGACCTTGGGCCAGTACCCCTGGATGAAGGGGAGCAGCGCGATGACCGGCGTGAGGCAGATGCGCGCCAGCGTGAGGATGTTGGGGAGGGTCCAGCGCATGAGACCGCCTCTAGCTCAGCGTCTTCAAGACCACCTTGCTCACCGTCTTCAGGGTGTCGAACACGCCGTCGCCGCGGACCGCCACGGCCTCGAGGTACGGCGCGCGGCCGATCCACTGGTTGTCGACCTTGTCGACCAGGTTCTCGCCCGCGTGCGTCGGATCGGGCGTGACCTTTTGCTGCGCGCCGTCGTCGATGGGCCATCCCGGGTTCAGGGAGGCCTGGAGGTCACGGATCGGCGCGGCATTCGGCAGGTCGCGCTTGTTGTACTGGATGATGAACGGAATCTTGGTGAGGTCGTAGCCGTACTCCGACATGTTGTCGTACAGGTTCTGCATCGACTCGACGTTCGCCTCCATCCGCTCGATCTGACTGTCGGCCACAAACACGATCCCGTCCACACCTTTCAGAATGAGTTTGCGGCTCGCGTTGTAGTACACCTGACCCGGCACCGTGTAAAGATGGAAGCGGGTTTTGAACCCGCGAATGGTGCCCAGGTCCACCGGCAGGAAGTCGAAGAACAGCGTGCGCTCGGTTTCGGTGGCGAGCGAGATCATCTTGCCGCGCGTGTTGGGCGACACTTTGCCGTAAATGTGCTCGAGGTTGGTCGTCTTGCCGCCCAGGCCCGGGCCGTAGTACACGAGCTTGCAGTTGATCTCGCGGGACGCGTAGTTGATCATCGACATGGGACGCGCGTCCTCTCAACCGAAAAGTTTGTCAATTTCGTCTTCCGCCCCCTCGAGCAGGCCCTTTTCGGGCGCCGTCGGGCCCGCGCCCACACGATTGAACATCTCCTCGAAGACCTTGTTCAGCTTCTCCACCACGCCTTTCCCCTTGAGCTTCACGAGTCCCAAAGTGGTGCGCTGGTCGAACAGCACGACCAGGATCACGCGCTTCGCCACGTCGGCGAGGAACATCGACTCCTTCTCCCCTTGATGCACCAGGGAGGCGAACTCGTGCTCGCCGACCATTTTGGCAAGCTGGTCGTTGGCGCTGAAATCGGCGGCGGTGAGGGAGGCGAAGGCGGTGGCGTCGAACTGCGGCGGCTCGCCGACGGTGGCGACCAGCTGGCCGGTGCGGTCAACGAGCAGCGCGCAGCGGGCGTTCGAGTCCCGGAGATACGCCTGCAAGTGCTGCTGGATCTGCTTGAAGTCGTTCTCGGAGAACGACCAGCTCGCCGCACCCGCCATTACGTCCCCTCGGGTCTGTCGGACTCGGCCATGTCCCGCCGGGCCAAGAGCGCCTGCGCGATGGTCACGCCGTCGGCGTACTCGAGATCCCCGCCCACCGGGATCCCCCGCGCGATGCGGGTCACCCGGACGCCCGTCGGCTTGAGCAGCTGCTGCAGGTAGGTCGCCGTGACCTCGCCCTCCATGGACGGGTTCGTAGCGATGATCACTTCTCGCAACCCCGCTCCCCCTCCGTTCGCCACGCGCTCCATCAACCGGTCGAGGTGCAGCGACTCGGGACCCACGCCCTCGAGCGGGGAGAGCCGTCCGCCCAGCACGTGGTAGCGTCCCCGGAACCGCCCGGCGCGCTCGATGGCCGCCACGTCCGAGGCTTCCTCCACCACGCACAGCAGACTCGCGTCGCGCCGCGGGTCCCGGCAGATCGCGCACGGGTCCTCATCGGTGAGCGTGCCGCACTCGCCGCAGGCCGTCACCCGCGCGCGGACGGTGCGGATCGCCTCCGCCAAGCGCATGGCGGTCTCCGCCGGCTGCTTCAACAGGTAAAACGTGAGCCGCTGCGCTGTCTTCCGTCCGATCCCGGGGAGCTTCGCCAGCTCCGTCACGAGATCTTCGATAGCCGACACGGCGGATTATAGCGGCAGCTGAAACGGGAACGGCAGGCCCGAGGCGAGCTTCTTCACCTCCGCCTGGTACAGCTCGGCGGCGCGCTGCTGCGCCTGCGACACCGCGGCGAGCACGAGATCCTCGAGCATTTCCACATCCCCCTGCGCGATCGCCTGGGGGTCGATCTTGATGGCGCGGATCTGGCCCCGCCCGTCGGCCGTGGCTGTGACAATCCCGCCACCCGCCGTACAGGTCACCGTCTGCTGGGCCAGCTGAGACTGGATTTCCGACAACCGGAACTGCATCTGCTGCCCCAACTGGAGCAGGTTGGATAAATCCGCCATACGTCGAAAGTTACCCCTCGCCGAAACAGGTGGCAAGCTATTCCAATAACTCCAAATCTAACGCGTCTACGGCGGCGTTGAGGCTGGGATCCCGCGCCCGCAGCGTCCTGAGCCGCTCCGCCCGCGCCCCCTCCTCCGTCATGCGGGCGGGCCGCGGCGCGGACCGGTCGCGGGTCGCGCCGCCCCCCGCCCCCGCACCCTCCTGCCTGATGCGCACCGGCCCCGTGCAGTAGCGCGCCACCAGCTGGCTCAACGCGCCGCGCTGCCGCTCGAGCCCCTCCGCATGCACCGGATTCGTGTCGAGCAGCCGGATCGTGACCGCCCCGGCGTCCACGTCGGCGACCTCGGTGACCTGCAGCAGCGCGCCGAGTATCGGGCTTTTCGTGCGAGCGTCGTCCACGATCCGCGGCCAGAGGGCGCGGAGGCGGTCGAGCGTCAAGGGACCCTTCTCGGGCGGAGTGGCGGACGGGCGGACAGCCGGACCGGAATCGCGGAGCTGCGGCACCGCAGCGTCCTTCTGACCGCCTGACCGCCCGACCGCCTGTCCGCCGCCGCTCCCGAGCGCCTCGATGACCGCCTGCAACTCGACGGTTCGGGCCATCATCGCCCACCGCAGCAGCAAGAGCTCGACGGCGAGGCGCGCGTTGCCGCTGGCGCGGAGCTGGGGCTCTGTCTCCGACAGCACGGCCAGCAGTCGCACCACATCGGGAGCAGGGAGCGGGGAGCGGTGCCGCTCGATCAACCCGAGCATCGCCTCCGTGAACCCCTCTGGTTTCCCGCCGAGATTCACCAACAGCACGGCGCGCAGGACCTCGCCCGCCCCGGCCACGAACTCGCCGAGATCGGCGCCCGCGTCCACCAGCCGCTCCACGAGCGGAAACACGCCCTTCGAGTCGCGCTCCGACACGAGTCGCAGCAGCTCGCCATAAACGTCGTCCGAGATCAGGCCGAGCACCTCACGCACCCGGGCGGCCGTGACGGGCCCCTCGCCGAACGACACGACCTGGTCGAGGATCGAGAGCCCGTCGCGCATGCCACCGTCCGCGCTCTTGGCGATCAGGTGCAGCGCCTCGTCGTCCGCGGCGAGCCCCTCCGCAGTGACCACGTGCCGGAGGCGATCGGCGATCGCGTGGGGACCAATCCGCCGGAAATCGAAACGCTGCAGGCGTGACAGGATCGGGGCCGCGCTCTGCGCGATCTTCTGCGGCTCGGTCGTGGCGAACACGAACACGACGCGCGGGGGTGGCTCCTCCAGAATCTTGAGGAGCGCGTTCCAGGCCTCGCGCGTCAGCATATGGGCCTCATCCACGATGTACACCTTGTGGCGGCCCTCCGCGGAGGCGGCGTACATGGCGCGCTCACGCAGGTCACGCGCGTCGTCCACGCCCCGGTTCGACGCGGCATCGAGCTCGACGACGTCGAGGTTCGCGGCGCCGGTCCAGACGCGGGTGCAGGAATCGCACTCGCCGCACGGCTCACCCGCCGGCGTGCCTGCCGCACCGCGCCGCTCGCAGTTCAGCGCCATCGCGAGGATGCGAGCCGCGGTGGTCTTGCCCACCCCGCGGGGACCCGCGAACAGGTACCCGTGCGCCACACGGGCCCCGGCCACGGCTCCACGTAGCGCAGCGGCCACGTGATCCTGGACCAGGAGGTCGGAAAAGCGCTTGGGACGGTATTTGCGAGCCAGTGCGATCATGGGAGCAATCTAACGCGGAAGTCGGAACGCGGAACGCGGAACAGAAGTGGGATGTCGTGCCGCAGGACGGCGCCCTGATGTTCCGCGTTCCAACTTCCGCATTCCGCGTTTAGATGTGAGATGCCCCAGGCACCCCGCAGCGACGCCCGACATCGTTTAGCGCTGCTCCCTGCGAGGGCCTGACGCGGTTCACGAGCGGACGACCTGCGGACCTGGGGCACCGAAAGCTAGCATGCCGGCTTCCCGTTCTCTATGGGCAGCGTACCACGGGGCAGCGTACCACGCTCCTCGCTACGGCCGCGGGCAACCTGACTGCTCGAACCGCCGCTCCACGGAGTCCACGCCGGCGTAGAGCGTCTGGTCGCGGGCGGCGTGGGCGGCATCGAGTACGCCGGCGTTGCGCCGCGCGGTGTTGTACGCGATCCAACGGTTCTCCACCGCCGTCAGGCCGCGCGCCAGCCCCACGCAGGGCACTTGGCCCCGCGCGAACTGGGAGGCCCGCTCGCCGAAGGTTCGTACGACCTGAGTCAGGGAGTCGCCGGCGACGTCGAGCCGTGCGCGCGGCGCCGGTGCCGACGGCACCGGTTGCGACGGCGTGGGCTGCGACGGAGGTCGTTGCGACGGAGCGGGAGCCGTCGGCACGGCGGCGGTCGCGGGCTGCGTGGCCGGGCGGGAAGGGGCTCGCGCGCGGGGCTGCGGGGGAGCGGGAGTCGATGGCGCCCGCCGGAGCTTTGCCTTGAGCGCGGACACCTTCCCGCTGATGGTGGACGTGATCGCAGACCACTTGCTGGTGATCGTGGACCACTCCGGGAGCGGCAGCTCCGGCTGGAACCACCAGTAGCCTCCGGCACCGCCGCCGACGATCAGCAGCACGAACAACGTCACCCACAGTCCCCTCCGACGCTTCCCCCGGCGGCGCGCGCGCGGGACTGGTGGCAGCAGCTCCTCGGGGACCTCAGCCTCCGCGACGTGCTCCCGGTCCTCGAACTCGTCGGGCCAGATGGGCGCGGCCGCGCCTCCATCGTCCGAGGCCATCGGCTCGACGGCGTCCGGCTCGGGCTCGGGTTCTGGCTCGGGCGGGAGGGGGGGCGCCGGACGCGGCGGAGGCGTGTGCCGTCGCGGGGGAGGCGGCGCCCGGGGCGGCGGGGGCGGCGGCATGTCCTCCGCAGCGGTGAGGAACTTGAGCTCGTGCCTATCGTCTTCCCGTCTGGGCGGCGGGGCCGGCGGGGGAGCCGGAGGAGGCGGTGGGGGCGGTGGGGGCGGCTGCGGCTTTGCCGACGCCGGCGTGAACCTCGGCTCCGAGGGCGGCTTGGCCGCCGGGGTTCGCAGCGTGGGTGCGGCCGGTGGAGTCACCGGGTTGTAGGCGCGATGGTTCTTCCACGTCACGAACGAGCGCTTCTTTCCGTCCGGGCGGATCGACTCCGGGGCAAGGAGCTCGTAGAACGGCAGTGGGGTGGCGAGCCACGACTCGTCGGAGCCGGCGCGAAAGAATCCGGCCGCGGGCTCCTCCGGATCGGTCCCGAGCAGCAACGTCACCTGCCACGGCTCGCCGAAGTAGTGCTCGTGCGTCTCGACGTCGTGCTCGGTGAGGCTGAGGGGGAGCGGCGGGTGCGTGTGGTACCAGCCGATGAGATGCGCCTGCTGTGTTTCGAGCTGCTCCTGGACGCGATCCCACAGCCGGGTGATGACGTCGCGTGTGCGGTCGCCGTAGATCGCCTGGTTGAGCCGCAGGGCGGCGTCGATCACCAGGTAGGAGACGTTGGTCTCCGGGCACTCGCACAGGTCGCCGAGCAGGAAGCCCAGGACGCCCTGGCCGGGTCGCGCAGGCGTCGCCACGTGCTCGTGGATCGCCGTCAGCGCGGACTGCGACAGGAAGACCGGAAACGGCATGTGACCCGGTCGCTGGACGCCCCCTCCCGCGCTTTCGGGGCTCCACAGGATCGACCGGGCAGCAGGGATCGGCTGACGCAGGGGGCCGGAACTCATGGCCCCAAGATAAAAGGATGGTGGAGGTTGGGGAGGTTCTGGAGGTTCGGGAGATTGTCACGTCACGGGGCAACCTCTCCAACCTCGACAACCTCCAGAACCTCCCGAACCTCCTGTTCAGCCCAGCTGGACCCGCTGTGACCGCTGCATGCGGACCAGATCGTACGTCTCCGCCACTTCGCCGCCCAGGAGGAACAGGTAGGCCGTGTAGTAGACCCACAGCAGGAACAGGAACAAGGCGATGATATTCGCGTCTGAGGCGACGCGGTCGAGGGTGGCGAACCGGGTCACGTACAGCGCGTACAGTCGCTTCGCCACCTCGAAGCCGAGCGAGCAGAAGACGGCCGCGACGAGGGCGGTCCGCCATACGATGCGCCGGCTGGGCAGGAATTTGAAGATGGCGAAGAAGAGCGCTACGCCGAGCGCGAAGGAGATCAATTCGAGACTCAACCGCCACAGCCAGTCGATCGCGAAGCTGCGGCTCACGCTGCCCGCGTTGCGCGCTTCCCAGGTGGCCACCAGCCCGCCCAGCCCCAGCAGCGTGCCGGTGCCCAGTACCATGGCGAGATCCAGCAGCTTGGCAACGGGCCAGGAGCGCCGCTCGTCGGTGTCGAAGACTTCGTTGAGCGCGGCGCGCAGGCCGCTGAACAGGCGGGTCGAGAACCACAGGAACAGCGGCAGGCCCACGGCCGTCAGCCGGACGCGCTGGCGCACCACGCTCGCCAGCGCGCTCTCCACCTGCGTGAATGCCGTGTCGGGGACGCCGCCCGCGGTGGAAGGAAGCAGCCGAGCGAGCAGCTCGTGCAGCTCGACCTGCTGGGTCGTGATCTGATGCTGTACGAGGTAGCCGAACGTGGCGAGCAACAGCGCGACGAACGGGATGATGGTGAGGAGCAGGTCGAACGACAGCGCGCTCGCGAGGAAGGGAATGTTGTCTTCGAAGGCCGCCTCCAACGTCCGACGGGCGATGCCGGTCACCGACCGATGCCAGCCGCGCTCTGCCTTCACGCGACGGGTTCGTCCTCCTCCTCGACGCTCGCGCCCTTGGCGCCGCGGCGGCGGCGCTTGGCCTCGGTCAGCCGCCGCTCGATCGCCACGCGGGCCGTGGGCGCCTCATCCTCCTCGTCCTCAGCGGTGTCGAGCAGCTCGCCCAGCTCGCCCGCCTTCTCGGCCGCGAGGTCGCGCAACCCGCGCAGCTTGCGCGACAGCTTGGTGCGGGAGGCCTCGCCCGGCTCGGGCGCGAACAGGAACCCGAGCACCGCCCCCAGCCCTAGGCCCAGCAGGAAGGGCCCGAACCCCGCGCCCCGCTCGCTCATTCTCCGGCCTCCAGATCATCCGGCGCCGCCACCGCCACTGGGCGCGGCTGCGCGTGTGACTGCAGCGGCGGCTGGACGTAGCGGTCGGTCACCGCGCGCGTCCCAGTGACGCGGAGCTGCTCGAAGAGGAAGGCGAAGGTCTTTTCCAAGTCGGCCGCGATCGCAGCGCGCACGTCCGCCGGCAGGTCCCACAGGCGACGCTTGAAGGGACCGATCGCCTTCTTGCGGCTCTTGTAGTAGAACTGCTCCTCGGTGTCCCCCTTCTTCCACTCGTCCTTGCACTCCGCCTTCACCCACTCCTGCAGCTCGCGCCGCAGGTCGGCCGGCAGCTGCGGGTGGTCGAACACCATGTTCTGGAAATTGGTCGCGAGGTGGATCTCGATCGCCTCGCACTTGGGGAAGTTGCCGAACGCGTCGGGCGGCAGCGTCGACGCCCCGTGCTGCACCGCGCCGCCCAGACCGTACTTGCTCCGCGCGTCGGCGGACAGCGCCTTGAGGGCATCGAGGTCGATCTGGACCTTGGCGATCGACCCGTCAGGAAGCACCACACCGCCGTGGCTGGTGCCCGTCTGTACGGAGATCTTGCTGATCCCCGCATGGGGCCCGAGGCGCGCGAGCGCGCGCACGTAGCCGTCCATGAAGGCTTTGAGCTCGTGCACGTCGGAGTTCTTGCCACCCACCTCACCGATCTCCGCGCCCACGGACACCGTCACGCCTTGGGGCTCCCGGTCCCGGATGAATTGGGTCAGCTCGGCGGCCCGCTCGTAGTTGACGCGCTGCTGCGCGTCGAGCGTGGCCTGGGAGAGGTCTACCAGGGTGGAGGTGTCGACGTCGATGTTATAGAACCCGGCGTGCAGCTCTTCCTCGATGAGCGTCCGTATCGCCTGCAGCTCGGTCTCGGCGTCGACCGCGTATTTCTTGGCGTTCACCTGAACGTGGTCGCCCTGGATGAACAGCGGCCCCGTGAAGCCCTCGCGCAGCGCGGCGGCGGTCATCACGGCGACGTATTCGGCGGGGCGCTGCTCGGTGTAGCCGATCTCGGAGCGGGCGATCTCGCAGATCAGGGCGCCCACGTCGAGCCGCTTGGCGGCCCGGAAGACGGCGCGCGCGGAGTCGTAGGAGAGGACGCGGATGTTCATCGCTGGGGTGGTGAAGGGCCGCACTTGGCCGCGACCGCGCGCGAGGTACAGCTCGTGGATCGACGCCGGCCGGACCCCCGCCTGTTGCCCGATCTCCCAGATCAGCCAGCGCGCCTGCTCGCGCTCCTCGGGCGCACCGAATACCGCCTGGCGCACCAGCTCGTCCAGGGCGGCGCTCTGGCGCGCGGCCGGGCTCTGGAACCGTCGCAGCGTCGCTTCGGGTGCGTTCGCCATCGCTTGCCCTCCCTCCTCGCGACGAATCTAGACCGGGCCCACCTCGATGACCAGCCCGTCGTAGGCCGGCGCGACGCCCGCCGGCAGACGCGCTGCGAGCTCCGCGTGGGGCGTCGCATGCGTGAGGTGCGTGAGGAAGGTCTGCCGCGCGCCGATTTGCTGCGCCGCCGCGACGGCCTCCGGGATCGAGAGGTGCAAGGGGTGCGGCCGCGGCAACAGCGCGTTCAGCACCAGCACCTCGAGCCCCGCCAGCCTGGCCAGCGCCGCCTGCGGAATCGCTTTCGCATCGGTGAGGTAGGCAATCGGCCCCACGCGATAGCCGAGCACCGTGCGGTCGCCGTGCGGCAGGACCAGTGCGCGTACCGGCATCCCCGCGATCTCGGTTTCGTGGTCGGGCGCGAGGGGCCGCGCGACGAGCTCCGGCTTGCTCGTCCCCGGTTGGGCCGGCGCGCCGTCGAAGATGTACGCGAAGCGGCGCTCCAGCTCGGCGAGCGTGCCCGCCGCGCCGTACACGTCGAGCGGGGCCCGCTGGCGCGCGGAGAAGGCGCGCAGATCGTCGATACCGTGGACGTGGTCCGCGTGGGCGTGCGTGAACAGCACCGCGTCGATCGACCCGACGCCCGCGGTCACGAGCTGCAGCCGCAGCTCGGGCGGGGTGTCGATGAGGAGGCGCCGACCTCCCGACTCGATGAGCGCCGCCGTGCGGGTGCGCCGGTCGCGCGGGTCGGACGAGGTGCAGGTACGACAGTCACACCCGATCTGCGGGACCCCGTACGACGTGCCCGTGCCGAGGAACACGAGCCTCACCTCACACGACCTCGACCTTGAGGAGGTTGGTGGTCCCGGAGACCTCCCACGGCAGGCCCGCCGTCATCACAATGCGATCACCCGCGCGCGCGTACCCGCGCTTCAGGATCAGGTCGCGCACCACCGCGAGCATCGCATCGTAGCCCGGCACCCGATCCACGAGGACCGGCGTCACGCCCCACACCAGCGTCAGCTGCCGGTAGGTCGTGGCCTGCGTGGTCACGGCGAGGATCGGCACGGGAGTGCGGAGCGCCGCAACCTTGCGGGAGGTGAACCCGCCCGACGTGAGCGTCACGATGAGCGGGGTGCGCAGCATCCGCGCCACCGCGCTGGTGCCGATCGCGATCGCGTCTTCGACGGAGACCGTTTCGCCCGGGACGAGCCGACGCTCGTCCCGGGTCCCCACCCCCACCGCCGGACCTGGCCGCTCCATCTCCCGGATGATGCGGTCCATCGCCCGCACCGCCTCGAACGGGTACTCGCCCATCGCCGTCTCGGCCGAGAGCATGACGGCATCCGTGCCGTCGAGGATCGCGTTGGCCACGTCGGACGCTTCGGCGCGGGTCGGCCGCGGGTGGTGCACCATCGACTCGAGCATCTGGGTGGCGGTAATCACGGGCTTGCCGTAGCGGTTCGCCTCGCGGATCAGGCGCTTCTGGACCGCCGGCACCTCCTCGAACGGCAGCTCCACCCCCAAGTCGCCGCGCGCCACCATCACCGCGTCGCACGCCTCGAGAATCCGGGGCAGGTCCTCGAGGGCGGTCGCCTTCTCGATCTTCGCCACGAGCTTCATGTCGGGGGGGACGAGCGCGCGCAGCTCGGCCAGGTCCTCGGCCCGCCGCACGAACGAGAGCCCCAGGTAGTCGGCGCCGGCGGCGACGGCGTGCGCCGCGTCTTCACGGTCCTTGTCCGTCAGCGCTGGAGCGGACACGTGCAGCCCCGGGAGGTTCATCCCCTTGTGAGCCGTGAGGGTCCCGCCGTCCACTACCCGGCCTTCCACGCGCGGGGCAGCGATCCGCGTGACCTCGAGCGACAAGAGCCCATCATCGAGCAGGATGCGGGCGCCCAGCCGGACGTCGGTGGCGAGATCGGCGTACGTCGTCGGCAACTCATCGCCGCGCGCCAGGTCCTCCGGCGCGAACACGACGGTCTCTCCGGCACGCAGCACACGCGGAGCGGCCAGCTTGCCGACCCGGATGCGCGGCCCTTGTAGGTCCACGAGCACCGCCACCGCGACGTCGGCGGCCGCTGCCGCCTCCCGCACCGCGGCGATCCAGCTGGCGCGCAGCTCCGGCGTCCCGTGCGACGAGTTCACACGAATGACGTTCGCGCCGGCGCCGATCAGCCCGGCGATGCCCTCGGGCGTCCCGGTGGCGGGACCGAGCGTGGCGACGATCTTAGTGCGACGGATCAGAGCCGTTCCCCCTTTCCCTCTCCATTACATCAAGTTCTCAACCATCAAGTTTTCAACATTCCGGGTGCATGGCCCAAGTGTGGAAAACCATGCGTCGGGATCCTCGGGCAAGAGGCCGGACGATGGACTCCGAGCCTGCTCGGGATGGACGAGCTAAGTGGATATCGACGGGTCGAATAGATGGCGCACTTCAAGTGATCTCTCGCTCGGTCGAGCGGCAAGGGCGGTGGACCGGAGTCATGCATAAAGATACGCACACGTGTAACCCCTACCGCACGACCCCGATCTGCTTCTCTTCCAGCCGGAGCTTGAACTCCTCGAGCAGGTGAACCGCCCGGGCGATGCTCGACGCGGGCAGTCCCTCGATGGCGCGGGCCGCGAGACGGCGCTCGAGCTGCCCGGCGCGCAGTAATACCTCGAGGCCATGCCGGGTGAGGGTCACGCGTACGCCGCGGTCGTCCTCCGGGTCGGGCGTCGTCTCGACCAGCCCCTTGGTCTCGAGCCGCTGAATGAACGTGGTGGCGGCCGCGCGAGACACGCGCAAGTGGGCGGCGATCTCTTTGGGGCGGGCCCCGTCCGGCCCACCCTGGTCGACCGCCACCAGCGCCGCCTGGGCGCGGTGCGACAAGCCGTACGCGCGAAACGCGCGGTCCCCCGCCCGCTCCGCGGCCGCCTTGGCGGCGAGGATCGCGTCGGTCAGCTGCAGCGCAAGCTCGGAACGATCTGTCATCCGTCGTCCGCTACCCGTGGAGCGAGGAAGAAGGTTAATATGTTGATAGTTAACATACTAAATACATTCAACCCTGCAAGACCTGGTTCTACGGACCACGGACGACGGACAACGGATGACCTTCTAGCACGTCTCGCTCCAATCCACCGGCGAGCTCGCGCCGCAGCGGACACACTTCAGGCTGGCGGGTTTGTCGGCGAAGTCCTGCCGATAGTGGCACAGGGGACACACCGCGTAGGTGGTGAGGACGTCACTCCCCCGCCCTCCCAAGGTGGGCCGGAGCACGCCGGTGCGGGCCACGATGCTCCAATGGTCGGGGACCTCCGTCCGAATCGTCACGTCGCCGCGGGGCAGCCGCACCCGCTGCTGTCGCACTTCGACGACGACGTGGCCGTCCGCCTCCTCGACGATGGGATACCAAGCGCCGCGGCGGAGAATGTCCGCCACGTTGTCCGCACAGCGGGCCCAGCCGAGGGTGACACGCATAGGAAATAACGACCCACATGATACCACGTTTTGATAGATTCCGTTATGCGCGACGTCGGCCGAATCGTCCGCTTGCAGATCCAACGCTCCTCGCTCAAGACCGGCGAGAAGCCTACGCGCGTGTACGACCCCACGCCGCTGCTCGCGGTGGACCGCCTGGCACTCGGACCGGACGGCGCCCTGGGACAGGGGGCGGACGGATCGTGGCTCGTGGACGTGCACCACCGCGCGCATCCGCGCACCAAGAACGAGGACGGCGTACACGGCGTGTCGCTCGGCTTCACATCCCATTATGCGTTGATGCGCGACCGCTTCGGGGAGCACATCACGCTCGGCTGCGCCGGCGAGAACATCATCGTCGAGACCGAGCGTCGGATCGCGCTCGAGGACCTGGAGCGCGGCGTCGTGTTGCTGGCACCTGACGGTCAGGAGCTCACGCGGCTAGAGGTGCTTCAGATCGCGGAACCGTGCCGACCGTTCAGCGGTTGGGCGCTGGGGGAAGTCGTCGAGAGCCGGGTGCTGAAGGAGACGCTGCAGTTCTTGGAGGGCGGAACGCGCGGTTACTACTGCCAGGGATTGGGTTCAGGAATCGTTTCCGTCGGGGACCGGGTGGCGGTGGCCTGATCGGGAAACGAGAAACGAGAAACGGGAAACGTTGGGTTCGTTGCCCCTCACGTTTCCCGTTTCCCTTTTCCCGTTTCCCGTTTCCCGTTTCCCGTTTCCCGTTTCCCGGTGTTGCTAGCTCATCTCATCCCACGCCAGCGCTCCCGTTTTCTTGCACCGATCGCAGACCAGCTCCTTCACGTCCGACTCAAACCCTTGCCGGTGGCGGCAGGCGGGGCACACGGCGTACGTGAGGGGGAACAGGCGCCCCACTCGCTGTATTTCCCGCGGCTCGCACCGGACGACGCTCCAGCGCTCGGGGGGATGATAGCGGATCTCGAGGAAGCGCCGATCCACGGGTACGTTGCGCCGGTTCACGTCCAGCACCACGATGTGGCTCGACGAGATGCGCACCACGGGGTACCAGGCACCGCGACGCAGCAGATGGGCACCGGGCCTGCCGACCCGGGCCCAGCCCTTGGCCTGGAGCCGCGTTGGCGTCATTGGTCGAAACGGAATGCTCACGCACTGAGAATAACACCATCGACGTGCTACCAGTCGTGACAGCCGTCACAGGCACGACCGTCGAGCGGAATGTGACGAGGGACCCCGACGCGCGGTGAGGCGCGCCGCTCCCGCCCCTGCCTCTAGCTCAGCCGCACTCCGAGAAGCCGCACACGTGGCACTTGGCGCAGCCCTCGATGAAGGCGAGCTGCGATCCGCAGTCGGGGCAGGCGCCGATGAAATCCTGCTCCGGGCCGCCGCCACGAAGCACGGCCGGGTCTTCCGGCCCCCCTCCTCCCCCGATCGCGTCGCGCACCGCGGTCGTGGCGGCCAGCCCCCCCCCAGGCCCGCCCAGCAGATCCTGCTGGATGCCCTGCTTTTCCTGCATCCACTTTTCGATCGCGATCCCGATCGCGTCGGGAACCGAGAGCACCTTGTTCGGCCCGAGCCCGACAACCCGATCGGACGAGATGCCCCGCAGCTGGCGGTACACCTCGCGCAGGGGGATGCCCGAGCGCAGCGCGAGTGAACTGAGCCGTCCAATCGCTTCGACGTCGGCCATCAGCGCGCCGCCGGCTTTACCGAGCGAGATGAAGACCTCGAACGGCTGGCCCTTGTCGTCCTCGGTGATGTTCACGTACATCGTGCCGAGCGGCGTCTCGACCCTCCGGGTCGCACCCTTGAGCAGGTCGGGACGCGAGCGTTTCGCCCGCCGCTGCAGGTTCTCCGCTTCCGCGTCGTGCAGCTTGTCGCGAGTGCGCGCGAGCTCGGCCTCGAGCTCCGCGATCCGTCCCAGCGCCTCCGCCAGCGCGTCCGGCCCCCCGGCACCGGTGCCGGCCGCCTGCGCCTGCACCTTCTTCGCCGTCGAGCCGGTGGAAAGCACCTGCATCTCGCGGGCGCCATCGCGGTACACGGTCACGCCCTTGCAGCCCAGCTTGTAGGCGTACCGGTAGATCTTCTCGACGTACTCCTCGGTGGCGTCGTTCGAGAAGTTGCAGGTCTTCGAGATCGCCGAATCGGTGAACTCCTGGAACGCCGCCTGCATCTGGATGTGCCACTCCGGCGTCACGTCATGCGCGGTGACGAACACGCGCCGCCACGTCGCCGGGACCTGATCGAAGTGAATGTTCCCGGCGGCGGCGATCTGCTGCATCAGCGCATCCGAGTACCATCCTTCCTGCTTCGCGATCGCCACGAAGTCCTCGTTCACATCGGGCATGATCACGCCCGCCTGATTCCGCATGAACGCGACGGCGAACAGGGGCTCGATGCCCGACGAGCAGCCAGCGATGATCGAGATGGTGCCGGTGGGAGCGACCGTAGTGAGGTTGCAGTTGCGGAGCCTCCGCATGGGGCGCACGCGCTCGCCCTTGGGCCCGCGGGCGCAGCTCGCATCCGGTCCCCAGATCGACTGCTCCCACTCGGGGAACACGCCGCGCTGCTGGGCGAGCTTCTCGGAGGCGGCCTTGGCCTCCTCATCCACGAATTCCATCACGCGGCGGCCCAGAGCCACGCCCTCGTCCGAGTCGTAGGGAAGGCCGAGGCGCACCAAGAGGTCCGCCCAGCCCATGACCCCGAGACCGATGCGACGGATGCGCTTGGCGAGGTCATCGATTTCGGCGAGCGGGTACTTGTTCGCGTCGATGACGTTGTCGAGGAAGTGGGTGCACAGGTGCACCGCCGTCCGCAGACGATCCCAGTCGACGTCGCCGTCCTTCACGAACAGTCCGACGTTGATCGAGCCGAGGTTGCAGACATCATAGGGAAGCAACGGCTGCTCGCCGCACGGGTTGGTCGCCTCGTAACTGCCGAGCTGCGGCACCGGGTTGTAGTAGTTCGCCCGATCGATGAAGTACACGCCCGGCTCCCCCGTCTTCCAGGCGCCGTGCACCACCTTTCGAAACACCTCGCGGGCGTCGAGCTGGCCCACGACGGCGCCGGTGCGCGGGTGGATCAGGTCGTAACTCTTCCCTTCCTCCACCGCCCCCATGAAGGCGTCCGTCACCGCCACTGAAATGTTGAAGTTCGTCACCTGGGTCAGGTCGTCCTTGCAGGCGATGAACTCCAGGATGTCGGGGTGGTCGACCCGCAGGATGCCCATGTTGGCGCCGCGGCGCGTCCCGCCCTGCTTCACGACGTCGGTCGACGCGTCGTACAGCTTCATGAACGACACGGGGCCCGAGGCTACGCCCATGGTGGAGCGCACCACGTCGTTCTTGGGACGGAGGCGCGAGAACGAGAACCCGGTGCCGCCCCCCGACTGATGGACCAGGGCCATGGCCCGCAGCGTGTCGTAGATGCCGCTCCGGCCGTTCGAGAGCGCGTCCTCCACGGGCAGCACGAAGCAGGCCGAGAGCTGGCCAAGGGGCCGCCCGGCGTTCATGAGGGTGGGCGAATTCGGCATCCAGACCCGGGTGGCCATGAGCTCGAAGAACGTCTCCGCCAGCCCTTCCACGGCCTTGTCGGAGGCCCCGTAGCGCCGATCCGGCTCGGCGATGGTGCGCGCGACCCGCCAGAACAGGTCCTCGGGTCGCTCGACCGGCTTTCCCTGGTCGTCCTTCACCAGGTAGCGCCGCTCGAGCACGGTGACGGCGTTGGGGCTCAGATCCAGTGTGCCAGTGCGGCTGGAAGCAGTCATGCGGGCTCGTTCCTCGCGGAGGTGAGCTTGCTCACCAAACGTGTGGTATGTGTGAATTTGCTGCGCGCAGACCAAAAAGGCGCGGAGGGGCAAGGTAGACCGTTGGGCGCGCTCGGGCAACACCTCGCGACAGCGCCAGCCCCACGGCACATCCAACAATTCACATCACAAACTTGTTCCAGCGATCGGGAACGCCCCCGCGCGGTGCCGCTTCGCCTCGGCCACATAGTGCTCCCAGGTGTCTCGGATGCGCTCCCGCAGGGCGTCGTCCACCGGTCGCGTGACACGTGCCGGCACCCCCACCACCAGCGAGCCTGGGGGTACGCGGGCGCCTTCGGGCACGACGGCACCCGCGGCGACGACGCTGCCCGTCCCGATGTGGACGCCGTTGAGGAGCACGCTCCCCATGCCGATCAGGCAGTCGTCCTCGACGGTGCACCCGTGTAGAATAGCGCGATGCCCCACCCCGACCCGCGCGCCGATTCGCGCGGGAAGCCCCTCATCCACGTGCACGATCGTGCCGTCCTGCAGATTGGTGTTCTCGCCGACCACGATTGCGGCCATGTCCGCGCGAAGCACCGCGCCGTACCACACGCTCGCGTGCGCGCCCAGCGTGACGTCCCCCAGCACGACCGCGCCGGGAGCGATGAAGGCCGTCGGGTGGATCTCGATGTTCTACTGCCTCACTGGCTGGAATATCCACTGGACCCACGCGTCCACCGGCTCGCCGTTTTTCTGAGCGGGGTTCCAGCGCAGGGTCTTCGCCATGTCCAGCGCCTCGTTGTTGAACGTGTCGAGGTTGGAGGGTCCGAACACGCGCGCCTCGAGCGTCGAGCCATCCTTGGACACATGGATCAGCAGGATTGCCTGGCGCGGGAACATCGTCGCATCGGCGGGCACGGGGATGCGTGTCAGCGAGAGCGGCAGCGGACGTGTGTCGAAACAGAGATTGTCTTGGTTGTAGGCGGGCCCATACTGGTCGCAGGGTCCGGCGTCCGACCCTCCTTCCCCCGACCCGGGCTGTAGCTCGATCCGCACCGTGGATGGCGCACCCGGCGTGATGACCACCTGGCGGTCGTAGGGCTCGAACCCGCTCGCCCGCACGGCGAGCCGGTAGGTGCCGGGAGGCACGTCTCCCTGCGAGCCCCGAAATGGCATCCCGTTGAGCGTCACACGAGCGCCCTGGGGCAGGCCCTGGAGGGTGAGGCGCCCGAGTGTCCCGGGAGGGACCACGCGGGTGCGGGCGGTGTCGGCGTGCGGAATGGCGCCCGCAGCCCGGGCGGCCGTGTCGAGCGCTGAAGCGACGCCGGTGTCGGACAGCAGGCGCTGGGCGAGCGTATCGCGCGGGACGCCCGACGCGGAGTCCGCGGGCCCGGCCCGGGCGAAGAACAGCAGTCCCTTCTTGTACGCGTACAGGCCGGGGGCGCCCAAGCCGATGGCCAGGACGACCACCCAGAGCGCGATCCCGGCGGCGACGGAGCGTTTGTGATGGTCCTCCGCCCCGGGCTTGCCGGAGACGCGCGGCAGGGGCGTGGTGGCGGCGGACGCCATCCGGACTCCCGCGAGCGACGGGATCGCCTTGGTGGCGGCGGTCGCGAGTCCGACGGCGGCGAAGCCGCCCCCCGCCTCGAGCGCCTGCACGAGATCGTCCGCGCTCTGAAATCGCTCGTCGGGGGACTTCGCCATCATCTTCCTGGCGATCTCGAACACGGTGCGTTGGTCGTAGGTCTCGAGCGGCGGGGTGGGGATTTCCTCCATGATGTGCTTGTAGCCGATCGAGAACGAGTCCTCGCCGTCGAACGGCACGCGGCCGGTGAGGCTCTGATAGGCGACCACGCCGAGCGAATAGATGTCGGAGCGCCCGTCGAGCCCCTGGGCGCGCGCCTGCTCGGGGCTCATGTAATGCGGCGTGCCGATGGACATTCCGGTGCCGGTGAGCTTGCCGCCCGAAGCCGCCTTCGCGATTCCGAAATCCGTGACCACCGCCAGCCCGTGCTCGTCGAACATGATGTTGTCGGGCTTGATGTCGCGGTGCACGATGCCGCTCTTGTGCGCGTACGCGAGGGCGCGCGCCACCTGGACGAGGATCTGACGGATCTCGGCCGGGGGGAGCGTGCCCCGCGCGGCCAGCACGGACGATAGCGGCTTGCCGCGCAGGAACTTCATGACGAAGTAGATCACCCGACCGGATTTGCCGACGCGATAAATCGGGATGATGCTGGGGTGCTCGAGCTTGGCGGAGGTACGGGCTTCGCGCTGGAACCGCTCGACGAACTCCTTGTCGAACGCGAGGGAGAACGGCAGGACCTTGATCGCCACGTCGCGCTCCAGCTGCTTCTCGCGCGCCTTGAAGACGATGGCCATCCCACCGCGGCCCAACTCTTCGAGGATCTCGTACTCGTCTTTCAACTGTTCCCGCACCAGATCGAGCTCCGTCGCATCGACCGGCTGGTCGCGCACGGCCGCGACCGGAGTCGTGTGCGAAAGATCCAGTCCGCAGGAGCGGCAGAACTTGCTGGCGTCGTCGTTCTGGGTGCCGCAGCGGGAGCAGTACATCAATTCTCCGAAGGGTCGCGGAAAGTTAGGGATTGATCGGACGACGTGTCAACTCGTGCCGTTCCAACTCTCTTGTTCTGAAGAGATCCGCGAGCAAGCCCCCTCCGGACACCGCTCTCTCACGAGGATGAGGCACCATCAGTTGGAACGGCACTCGCGACAGTGCCCCGCGTGCTCAGAAGTCGGAAGCGAGTGCCGCGTACCACTGCGGCCGTCGCGGCGCGCCGGACGGTGGATCGGCGAGCGGTTGCGCGACGCCGAGTCGTACCGACAGGGGAAAGTCGTAGCTCACCGTCATCCGGCCCGCGAGCTCGAGTCCGGCGGAGCGAAGTCGGGTGAGGCGCGGTGACGTCCCGGGCGCCCAAGCGTCACCCGCGTCGGCGAACAGGTTGAGCCACACCTTGTCGACCCCGAGGGGGAGGTGGCCAAGCGCGCGGCCCACGAGTGCGAGCGGCATCCGGTACTCGACGCTGCCCGCGGCCGCACGCTGGCCGCGCAGCTCGCCCGACGCATACCCGCGGAGCGGAAATGCGCGCGTCGCGCTCAGCGACGGCGCGAAGAAAACGGTCACGCCCTGCGGCGCCACCCCACCCACGCGGAAGAGCGTGCCGAGCGGACCGGTGGTGCCGCCTGCCAAGAGCCGCAGCGCCAGCACATGATGCGCGAAGCCGCCGACACCCGGTACGCGCAGGTACGCCGCCAGCCGGGAGCGTACCTCGTTCGACCAGCGAGCGGTGCCCTGCTCGTCCCGCCGCCGGTAGGTCGCGGACCACGTGACCCCGTTCTCCGGTGAAATCGAAAGGGCACCCATCACTAACCGCGACAGGGTGAGCGTCACCGAGCCGCCGACGAGATTCTGCGTGTTACACCCCGAGCAGAAGGCAGCGAGCGAGGTGTCGGGGATCGTGGCGAAGCGGGTGCGCTCGAACTCCACCGCGGCCCGCACGCTCGCCAACCTGCGCCAGCGGCGCGTCACGAACGACGCACCGAGAGCCGCATAGTGGTCGAGTTCCGAGACCGTGAGATTCGGTGCGCTCGGTGGCGATCCAAGGTTCGACCACGACGCCCACGCCGAAAGGTCGAGCGTCGGGTTGCCCAGCACAGAGGAAACCAGGACGAAGTCGCCCGCGGCGCGGAACGGGTGCGGGGAAATGAACAGGTCCGCGGCGTAGGCGAAGCGACCCACGGCGTCGGTTCCCGCCGTCAGAGCGCCGCCGAACCTTCCGGTTGGCCCGGCGTTCTCGAACACCGGGATCCAGAAATGCGGACGCAGCGACGGCCACATCGTGTAGCCGGTCTCGGAGACCGGCGCAGGCGGCGCAGAGTCGAACGGCAGCGGCTTCGTGAACGTAACCGGCCCACCTCCCTCGAGCGCCGGCGCCCGGCGCAGCTCCCAGCCGCGCGCCCTGAGCGCGGCGTACAGCAGGGTGCCGTCAGGGAGCGGCGCCGGTGCGCGGGCGCCGAGCGGCTCGCTCGTGATCGGCTGCGCGCCGCCCGCCCCCGAGTCGCGCCAGCGGTACACTTGCGGAACGCCCGTCGGGTCGGCGACGAACCAGAGCTCCCCGCCGGAGGTCCACACCACGTCGGCGATGCTGCCGCCGGTCTCGAGGAGCACCACGGCGGCTTCGGGCGAGTCCGCCGGCCAGCGCACCAGTGCCCAGCGGCCGTCCACGCTCCGACTGCCGGCCACGCGGCGCCCGTCGGGCGATGGCGCCACATCCTCCCACACCGCGCCACGCGGCAGAGCCGG
>WNFQ01000283.1_pt1 | contig 45144 bp, 47 predicted proteins | sample 5400171 | NCBI WGS metagenome assembly WNFQ01 (sample SAMN13153356, study PRJNA577476) | soil metagenome | isolation source: 20 cm soil under Madrone tree | place: USA:California | collected 2016-06-14
GCCAGATTGGGCCCTGGAAGTGGGACATCGAAGAGTTTTGTACTCACTGGTTTATCACGGGCGACACCGGTGTCGGAAAAACCTCTGCCGGTCTCAATAAACTTTTGATCTCACTGACAGAACATTATCCCCGCTGGGGAGGACTGATAATCGATCCCAAGAGCGTCTACTGGCGCACTGTCCAAGTCATGCTCGAAACAGCGGGAAGAGCCAAGGATCTCGCCGTGTTGCGGGTCCGTTCGCCGAAAGAGGCGGAGGAGAATTATCACCCAGTCCGATTCAATCTAATCGGTGACCCAAGTGTCCCTTGTAGCACCTATGCGCAGATGATCGTCGATACTCACGCCGCTCACCGCGCTGGCAGTTCATCCGGCAATTCCGATTTCTTTAACCAGCGTGCCATGGAACACATCGCCCGCTGCTTTGAATTGATGCGCGCTCTGGAGCTACCATTCAACTTACGCACGGCCTACAACCTCCTGGCCAACAAAGATCACCTGAAGAATACCCTCGACACTGTGCCCGAGCACCCACGCGCCAAAGAGCTCTTACCGCTGGTACAGCATTTCGAAACGTTCTACCTAAATTTGAAGAGTGAAGGCCAAAGCGAAGGCGAGCTCGGCACAATCGGTAATTTCCTGGCTCCCTATCAACACCCTGCCGTCGCGGAAGTCTTTTGCTCCGATGAGCCTGACACCGTGACGATCGATCAAGTTGATCAAGGTAAGAAAATCTGTCTCTCAATGAGCGAGGAGTACGCGCACGAACGTAAATACGTATTCTCGGTACTGAAGCTGCTTTTCTACCAGCACGGCCTCCGCCGTCTTGATCTCAAAGCGCGCGATCCGCACGAGTTCTGGAAGAAAAACCTCCTCGTCCTGGTCGGCGAAGAGTTTCAGGACGTGGTTACTTCGTCGGTCGGCGGTATGAGTGACTACACTGTCTCCGGAAAGATCCGCGAAGCGAATGTCGCTCTGATCGCCCTTACTCAAAGTTACTTGTCTTTGTTGCCCCCTCACGCCAGCAAGGACCAGGCGAATGTCCTGGTCCTTAACTTGCGCAACCGCATGATCTTCCGCGCCGCCGATGAACAGTGCGCTAAACAAAGCGCCGAATTTATCGGGCAAAGAATGGTAAACAAACGCAGCCGCTCTATCGGCTCTAGAGGCGCAACCTATTCGTACCAGGAGACCGAGGAGTATAAACTCAAGCCTTGGCAACTGCGGCAGATGCCCATTTACCGCGCCGTGCTTGTCCATGGGGGCCGGCCCGGACAATTCAAGAGAGTTTCCCTTAAGATGCTGACCGGAAGCGAAATCAAAATTAACACCGGCAAAGAACAGACTTTATGAGTGAAGACCTCCAACAAATCGAGAGGCTGATCAAACAAAGCACGGAGTTGGGCGACTCGTTAGTTCGTCTCGCACGCAAGCTACAGGAGCAGAACGAACGCTAGGTGCAGATTAACCAAGAGCAGGCTCAGCATTTAGGCGCACTGCACGCGCAGCTAACCGATCTTCGCACTCACATCGACGCTGTGAACCACGAGATTCGCGCGCAGCGATACGACCATATGTACGCCGAAGCGCGTCAAGCTGTCGAAGAGCACGCTCTCAGTCCGCAAGAAGCCGTAATCGAAGTCCTTCGAGCCGCAGTAGCTGATAAAACAGTGACTTCAGAGCAAGCTGCCGCACGGCTAGTTTCTTTGCTGCGCGCCGATTCACCCGCATCACGGAAAATCGAGATCCGTCAGACGGCCAAAGCCTCGTTAGAGGCTGGTGATGATATTGCTGGCAAGATCAGACCATTTCTCAAGAACGCCCCTGACCAGGCAGAGCAGCAAAGGAAAGTCAACAAACGCGTCTTCAATAACGCTCCCCGGCAGCGGGTATAACCACGATTAAACCAATTCGCAGCGGGCTTTAGGATAGCCTTTACAACTGCTTTGCAAGCAGCTGATACTCTTGCCCAGGATCGAACCCGGCGTTGCTCTATGAAATGGTTCCTGATATTCAACCCGTTCGCCTGCCTCAAGCTCTTGCTGCTTGCTATTTGCGTTTTCACGCTCGGTTACGTGCTCGCCATTAACGTGCTTATTATCGAGATCGGTGACGCTAACGGCAGCGGGCACACGATCACCAGCGATCCCGAGCACGTATATTCCCCATCATTACACCATCGGTCCGCGAACCACCACTAATGAGCTTCGAAAGTCGGGTTGATCGTTCGGCATTTAATCAGGAAGCGCGTTTCGGCCATGCCATCAGGCGCTCTTGAAGGCGCTGGACCGCGCCCGAACGGTTTATGTAGACAGGACCGGCTGGTGCGCCAATTCCGAGAACATAAATGGCTTGGCGAAACCATGAAAATTTTTACCTTGCTTATGCGGAACTGTGAGTGCGGTACTTCGCGATCGCCACTTTCTGCCCACCTGCCGAAGACTTCTCCAAAATAAAGCCTTGTCATGATTTCACCCTCTTCAAGATCTGATCACCGACACGGGCTGAAGCGCTGGGAAATTTAAAATGAATTTTGAACAAACAATCGCGGAGTTATTCAGGGAGTTTCCGGCCGAGGTTTATGAACCGGATGAAATGGCCAGAATGGCCGTTAGTGCGATGTCGATGAGCATCTCAGGCTGTCCTCGTAATTCTTGATCGAATCTGACGCGCGGATTCTCAATGTCCTGAGCGTTTCGAGTCTTCAGTTGGGTGAATGCATTTTGAGTCTTAGGCTTGGACAGAACACCTTAGGAACCAATGTTTCGTAGGTCCAAAAGACCAACCACGCGCCGCATCGAAATTTACCTGGAGAATCTCGAGCAGTTCTTTAACTCCATGGATCCACCATTTCACGAAAAGGATCTGGATGACGACGCAGAAGAATTCATCATCAGTTGGGCCGAGGAATTCCAGGTCTATGATCCCATTGTTCTGGTCATCCATCTAAGCCGCTATCCAACCAACATTGATCCGCAGCAGGTGGTTGAAAAAGCGGTACACAACCATTTCGCCTATAAGGTCAGGTTAAATCGGCTGCAGTTTAAGCGACTACTTAGGGAAGGACGGATTAGTCTTTTGATCGGTTCGCTGTTTCTGGGAACGTGCCTTCTCACAAGCCACTTATTGCAGTTTGCGGAGACAAACGCGCTCGGAGAGGTGGTACGCGAGAGTTTAACGATCGGCGGCTGGGTGGCGATGTGGCGCCCGATGGAAATATTTCTCTACGAATGGTGGCCGCTTCTCCGCTCGAGGAGAATGTATGAAAACTTGAGTCGCATGCGCGTAGAAGTCCGGAGGCGGAGTCCAGCATAAACTGTCAGTGCTGAGTCTAGGCCAACTGGCGGCTAACTTTCTAATAAATCCGCCTACCTCCGACCACTCGGTCGAATATCAGCGCATCTGCAAATTCCAAAAAAGCACCCTCTGCCACAGGCGGTTCTTCTCTGTCGAGCGTTAGAATTGGCCACCTACTTTATTCTGTTCGCGGCGATGCAACTCCCAGGCATATGTTCAGGTCGAAACTCAGATCAGTATAACTCCGTAGAAGGAGAGGCTTATTTTACCGGCAAAGGGAGGCCTACAATGTTTGACCTGGGACTAACCGTTACTGACAAAGTCTCGACCTACCTTTTACAAAGGCACGAGCGTGGGCAGCATCATCTCCTGCTCGATTTTCTGGATGAGTTGCAAGGCGACTTAGAGACTGTCCATCTCAGTTACCTGAGAAGCTATGACGAAATCGTTCGACTTTTCGCAATGAAGCGGTCCCACTGACTGAAGTGCGTCGGCAGATGGATCATCTGAATGTTGAGCTCTCGCGGCTAAGGCAGGAAATTGAGGCTGTCATGTCGGCGCTTCACCAGCATTCTAATCTTCCGAGAGATGCTCAAGATTTTTTGGAGGAAATCATGTGGTATTTCTTGCCTACGGCCGGTCCCGAGACATCTGTGCAACGGCCGCAGTCCGGTACGACTACTCTTTGGGAGACCGTGAATCGAATTCGACACGTTTCCCTGCGAAATCTTGCAGTGGTTCGCCGCTACGAGGCAGAAGTGATCTACGGCTTAGCGCAGGAAACCGCGTCAGAATGGGAGGAGGTGATGCGCGATCACTCGCGTTTACGTCGGAGTCTAATGCATTAACCTCCATTTTCCCGGTCGTTATCTACCTTCCACTGTTCTCAGCTTGCCAACGGACAAGCTTCCAAGCCGTTGTTGAATTTACATTTTTCTGGAATGACGCTCAGCTCTGGGATGGCCGGAACCGGCGAATCGATATCTCATCGCCCTGCATCAGTGAGCGGCCAAGCGTTGTTTGATTGTGGTCTTGCGACACAGCCAGACCAGTAACGCGCCGATCAGCAGAGCAACCATGACCACTAAGAAAGCGTCGTTAAAAGCCATCACGTACGCTTCCCGTCTCAATAATTGTTTCAATTGCGCATAGGCGCTCTTCGTCGCCGTCACCGGGTCGTAGCCTTTGGCCGTAAAGATGGAGCTGATCTGGCTTAGGCGATCTTGAACGACTAAGCGAAATGGATTCACGTACTCGCCGATTCGAAAATCGTGAAATTGTTCCCGTTGAACGACAATTGTATCGAGCAGAGCGGTTCCAACACTGCCGCCGAGATTACGCGCAATGTTAAAAAGTGCCGATCCATCTGCCGCATATTTAGGATCCAGTAGAGCGGTCCCGAGCGACGCAAGCGGCACAATTGTGAATGGCTGGCCTATAGCCCGGACGGTATTCGCAACGGCGAATTGATCGCCGGCATTATCATGAGACATCGACGTGTTCATCCAGCAACTGGCCGCAAATACGAGCGTCCCACAGCAAACCAGAAGTCGAAGATCGAAACGCTTCATCAGTTTTGGCACGAAGGGGAAGATAACAAGCTGCGGAATGCCGATCCAAACCATCGCCAACCCGGTTTGAAACGCACTATAACCTTGCACGATCGTAAGATACTGAGGCAGGAGATAAATAGAGCCGTAAAGGGCCAAACCAAGGACGAAGTTAGTAGCACACGAGACGCTCAGATTGCGTCTGCCAAGCAATCGGAGATTAACGAACGGTTTCTTGTTAGTGAGCTCGATAATGACGAAGACTGGGATAAAGATCGCGGCCAGAATTCCACAGCGCCGAATAAATTCGCTGCCAAACCAATCCTTGCGCTGCCCTTCTTCCAACATTGCGACCAGCGACCCGAGGCCGATCGCCATGGAGGTGATACCGATCCAATCACCGTTGCGCAAGAGTTCGAGTTGCGTCGGCTTGCGATCAATGGCGTAAATGATGGCGCCGATCATCAATGCTCCGGGAAAAAGATTGATGTAGAAGACCCAATGCCAGCCGAAGTTGTCTGTCAGCCAACCGCCGATCGTCGGCCCGATCACAGGGCCCAGAGTGGCGGTCATTCCGAACAGAGCGAGACCCAAAAGGCTGCCTGTTCTTCGGCAAGGTCGACAAAACCACCGTCAGTGCCATAGGGATCATCACACCTCCCGTGAAACCCTGACCGACTCGGAAACAAATCATTTCGTCGAGACTGCGAGCAATTCCACAAAGACAAGAAAAGAGAAGAAAAAATCCTACACTCGCTAAAAGGTACCGCCGCACACTGAAGACGCGGGAGAGCCAGGCGGTAAGCGGGATGGTCACTATTTCACCGATAAGATAGCTGGTCGAAATCCAAGATCCCTCATCTAGCGTGGCGCCAATGCCTCCGGTGATATCCCGAAGCGAGGAATTTGTAATTTGGATATCCACAACCGCCATGAATCCACCCAACATCATACCCAGAACGCCGATCCACGTGCGGAGCGTGGTCTGATCCTTTCCTCCATCCAGCTCCATTGTTTCTATCTTCGTCGACATGCTAGTGCAGGACTTATTTAACTCTAATTGACGGGACAGTGGACAGCCCTGGGACAATTCGGTCCTGGGAGGCTTGAATGCTTTGACGATCGAAAACTATCTTCACCGGAACCCTCTGAACGATCTTTGTGAAATTGCCGGTGGCATTGTCCGGCGGCAATAAGGCAAATATTGCGCCGGTTCCGGTCTGAAAGCTGTCGACCTTACCCGTAAACTTTCTGCCTGGAATCGCATCGACCGAGATTTCAACGAACTGACCAGGTCGGATTCGGCCAAGCTGGGTTTCTTTAAAATTGGCGATAACCCAGACGTTCGATTCGACAACGGCCACAACGCTTTGGCCAAGTTGTACACGTTGGCCGGCCTCCAAAGTCTTATTTGCGATGTGCCCTTCTGTGGGAGCGTAGAGAACCGTATAGGAGAGTTGCAGTTTTGCGCTCGCGACCCCCTCTGTCGCCGCTGCGATCTGCGCGAGCGATGCGTCGCGCCGCGCATTTGCAGCCCTTAGATTGGCCTGAACAACTCGCACGGCGGCGTTGGCTGAGTTAAACGAGGCTTGGTCTTGTTGGAACCGGAAGTGAGAGTTGTCGTAGTCCTGACGGGAGATCGCTCCTCCTGACTCAAAAAGCTGTTTGTTCCTTTCGTAGAGTCGCTGAGAATCGCTGAGCTGCGCTCGGGCTGCATCCGATTGCGCTTGCGCTTGTTCGAGCTGAGCATCCGCCTGGGCTATTTGCGCTTCAACCTCCCCAAGCTCGGCGCGGGCGGTCCCAAGATTTGCTTCGGCCTGTTTGACTTGAACCTCGAAATCCCGTGGATCCAATCTTGCCAGCGGTTGCCCAGGCTTGACTAATTCGTTGTCATCAATCAGCACTTCTGAAATCGTGCCACTGACGCGAAAGCTCATTGCATGAATGTGGCCTGTGACATACGCGTCCTCAGTCCGCTCGAATTTTTGAGCATTTATCCACCATACTAACAGGGCGAAGCAGATAACCAGCATGGCTGCTGCAACAAAGATCGTTCTTAGACTTCTCCATTTCCTCCATAGTTCGTGAGGGTGACCTGCACCTTGCAGTTCACCATTGGCATTCCCGTACTTGTTCGACTGAGCCGATTGCGTTCGCTTGGCCATGGCCTTGCCTGTATCTCGACCTTGGTATGTTCAATGCCGCATGCGCCGGCATGGTATGTGTGCCAATTTTCAGAATAATCGAAAGTTTTTACCCGCGCCCGTGTCCAATCGTTTACGAAACACGCAACTTTCGCAGGAAAGGGGTCTTAAGGGGTCGCGTCTAAACGGCCCCTTGCCCAATTGAGTAACTTTGGGACATGGTTAGAGAGGGTTTTTGGCTAGAAACCTGCACTCTTAAGACAGGGCGAGGCCCCAGCTAGGTCGAATGTGAGCAGAGCGATCAGCCCTTGGATGAGTCGCCAAAGTCGAGAAGCAAGTTCTGGGCTGGTTGGAGCGAGGTGTCTAACCAATTTTCGAAGGTTTTGAACGATGTAGCTTGGGCCTTTTCAGGCTCTATCCGAGAATGGGGCAAGAAAAGCCTATCCTAAGGCAAGAACCGCTAAGCAGAGAGGCCGGGAACGCTTGAAAATGGCTGATGGCGACTTGCCTCGGCGCCGCCACTTTTGTGTCTAACAACACTGCAATCAGCGTGTAACTCCAGCAAACGATCATCACCGCTTCGATAGCTTATGGACCTCACGAAATTTACCGAAAAATCCCAAGCCGCGCTGATGGAGGCGCAGGCCATTGCCACGCGCAACCACCATCAGGCCGTGGACGTGGAACATCTCACCCTGGCTCTGCTCGAACAAGAAGGTGGCCTCGTGCCGCGCCTTTTTGAAAAAGCCGGAGTTTCGCCCGATCTGCTGCGGACGAGAGTTCAAGAGGCACTGGAACATATCCCGCGTGTTTCTGGGGACACCGTAACCGATCAGGGCCTTTACGTCACTCAACGCCTCAACAAGCTCCTCGTCACTGCTCAGGACGAAGCTAAAAAGCTCAAGGATGAATATGTCAGTGTCGAACACCTTGTCCTGGCCATGTTCGCCGAGCCGGCTACGACTGGCATCGGAAGAATTTTCAAGACCCTCAACATCCGGCGCGAGAATTTCTTGCAGGCGCTTACCGAGGTGCGCGGCAGCCAACGGGTAACCAGCGCCAATCCCGAAGCTACTTATGAAGCGCTCGAAAAGTATGGACGTGATCTTACCCGTCTCGCCGCGCAGAACAAACTTGACCCAGTTATCGGCCGCGATGCAGAGATCCGGCGTTGCATCCAGGTGCTTTCCCGTCGCACCAAGAACAACCCCGCCTTGATCGGCGAGCCAGGCGTGGGCAAAACCGCGATTGTTGAAGGCTTGGCTCGCCGAATTGTGTCTGGCGACGTGCCCGACAGCCTTAAAGATAAACGTATCGTGGCGCTCGATCTGGGCGCGCTCATCGCCGGAGCAAAGTTCCGAGGCGAATTTGAGGAACGCCTCAAGGCGGTACTCCAGGAGGTCACAAAGGCCCAAGGTCAAATTATCCTATTCATTGACGAGTTGCACACGATGGTCGGCGCCGGCAAAGCCGAGGGTGCGATGGACGCCGGCAACATGCTCAAACCGATGCTCGCCCGCGGCGAACTGCATTGCATAGGCGCCACTACACTCGACGAATATCGCAAGCATATCGAGAAAGACGCCGCACTGGAGCGCCGTTTTCAACCGGTGATGGTCGAGGAGCCGAGTGTCGAAGACACGGTCTCGATTCTGCGTGGTCTGCGTGAGCGCTATGAGTTGCATCATGGCGTTCGCATCCAGGACAGCGCGTTGGTGGCGGCGGCCCAGCTTTCGCACCGCTACATTACTGATCGCTTTCTGCCGGACAAGGCCATCGATCTCATTGACGAAGCCGCCGCCAAGTTGCGAACCGAAATGGAGTCTATGCCAGAGGAGCTTGAATCACTCGAACGGCGCATACTCCAGCTCGAAATTGAACGTGAAGCTTTGCGCAAAGAAAAGGACCAGGCTTCCAAGGAACGCCTAGCTGCGCTGGAAAAACAGCTGGCGGATCTAAAGAGCGACCGGGATGCGCTCAAGGCGCAGTGGGAAAGTGAAAAACGGGTCATCGACGATATTCAAAAGCTCCGCACCGCCCTTGAATCGGCCCGGACCGAAATGGAGCAGGCCCAACGCAAAGGTGACCTGACGCGCGTCGCCGAATATAAGTACGGCAAAATTCCGCAGCTCGAGCAGCAGCTGAAGGAACTTGAAGCCAAGGTTGCCGGTGATCACACTCAGCGGCGCCTCCTGCAGGAAGAGGTCACAGCTGATGAGATCGCCGAGGTGGTCTCCCGTTGGACCGGAATTCCTGTGGCGCGCCTGCTAGAAGGCGAAAAGGAGAAGCTGCTCCGGTTGGATCAGATCCTCCACGAACGCGTTGTGGGACAGGATGAGGCGGTACAGGCGGTAGCGGACGCTGTTATCCGTGCTCGGTCCGGCCTCAAAGATCCCAAGCGTCCGATCGGTTCGTTCATCTTCCTTGGTCCGACTGGCGTCGGCAAGACTGAACTGGGGCGAGCGGTGGCCGAGAGTTTGTTTGACAGCGAGAACAATATGGTGCGCATCGATATGAGCGAATACATGGAGAAACACGCTGTGGCTCGGCTCATCGGTGCACCGCCGGGTTACATCGGTTATGAAGAAGGGGGGCAACTCACCGAATCGGTCCGCCGCAAGCCCTATTGTGTCGTGCTCTTCGATGAAATCGAAAAGGCGCATCACGACGTATTCAATGTCCTTCTGCAAATTCTCGATGACGGTCGGCTTACCGACAGCCACGGCCGCACCGTGGATTTCAAGAACACCATCATTATTATGACGTCCAACATCGGCAGCCCGCATCTCATCGAAAACGCCAGCGAGACGGGCGAAATCGCCGAATCGGTACGCAAAAAGGTTATGAACGAACTGCGGTTGCACTTCCGGCCGGAGTTTCTCAATCGGGTCGATGAAATCGTTTTGTTCAAGCCGCTCACGCTCTTGGAGATCAAACGAATCATTGACCTGCAGCTCAAACTGCTGCGCGCCCGGCTAAGCGAGCGGCACCTCGAACTGGAACTGACAGAAGCAGCGAAGGAGTATATCGCCCGTGAGGGCTATGATCCCGTCTACGGCGCTCGGCCGCTGAAGCGATTTCTACAGCGCCATCTGGAGACCGCATTGTCACGACAGATCCTGGCCGGCACGATCCCGGAAAACAGCCGCGTTACGGTAGATCTCAAGAAAGGCCAATTGACATTCGAGGCGGTACCCCTTCCGAAAGACCAGGGCGCTTGAGAAAGAATGTTTGGATCCCAGGACAACAAAGAAGAATTAACCGTCATTTCGAGAAAGCCATGAATATGTTCGGCAATTCGGTCGAAACGGCTACGACTGCGCTGCAACTCTTCGAACCGGATGCGCGCGCCTTGTACACGATCGAAGCAGCAGCGAGCTTGAGCCAGTTACCTCGGCGCCTCATCGCCATCTATTGCAAGTACGGACTTGTGTCGTCGGTAATGGATCCGGCGTGCAGCGGCTGGTATTTTAATGATGAGGCCATACGGATTCTGCGCCGCATTGAATATTTGCGCAGCGCTTGCGGCCTCAACCTGGTCGGTATCAGACTCATTATGGGTCTGGACAGGGAGGTGGAAGAACTGCGCGGAGAGCTCGACTTTCGCCGCCACCGGTAGACTACATGGCCTCCGGACGTCTGAGATTCCGTTCGTGGCTACTAAACAACAACGAAGCGCGTCCCTTTGGCTGGCACTAAAAAACAGGGTCTTTTTCGGGCTGTGGATGACGGCCCTTGTCTCCGGATGCTGCGTCTCTGCGCATGACACCTCGGCGACTTGGCTGATGAATGAGCTGGGTGCTTCCCCGTTCCTTCTATCATTAATGGCGACCAGTGCGGCATTGCCGTTCTTCCTATTTGCTTTGCCGGCCGGAGTGATCTCCGATCTGGTCAATCGGCAAATCCTCCTTATCGCCACCTATCTCTGGCTAGCCGCAGCCGCAGGGGCGCTCGCGCTTTTCACCTGGCTGCACCTCGTCAAGCCATACTACATCCTGATAACAGCCTTCTTACTCGGGGTTGGATATGCCTTTGCCGCTCCCGCCTGGGCGGCAATTATTCCGGAAGTCGTACCAAAAAGTGAACTCCCTTCAGCTATCATTTTGAGCGGCGTGCAGATGAATCTGGGTGGAATCGTAGGTCCGGCGCTCGGCGGGCTTCTTCTTTCTGTTGCCGGACCCGGGATAATCTTTTCTCTCAATGCTCTAGTCTTTCTGTTCGCTGCCATGATGGTCAAACGCTGGTACCGTGAGCGTCGGCGGTTCGGAGCACACTTGGAGGGCTTTATGGAGTCATTTGCAAGCACGGCTCGATGCATTCGATATACGCCAGGAATCCAAGTCATCCTGACACGAGATTTCTTATTTGGCTTTTTCATTGCGGAAGTCCCTGCTCTGCTGCCCGTTGTCGCCTTTCGGCGGTTGCACCTTCAAGCGAATCAGCTTGGGCTGTCATTCACGTGCCTGGGGATAGGATCGCTGCTTGGTGGGGCACTAGTTCTTCCTTATGCACGCACCAAATTCACGCCAAACACGCTGACGATTATCGGCATCGGAACTTTGGATAGCGGGCCAGCGGGCCATGCCGGATTGGGCCCGGGGACGAATGAACGCGGTGCACATGATGGTGTCGCAAGGCGGAGTAGCACTTGGCGGGCTTCTTTGGGGCTGGTCAGCAACTTCTCTCGGACTCGGCAAGACGCTGGTGGGCGGAGCCATTCTCCTTGGCGCCAGCCTTGCGTTGGCGATTCCGCTTTCGATCAACTTTGCCCATTTTCTCGACCTCGAGTCGGCCCCGTTGGAGGGCCGGCACAATTTTCCTTTGGCACCGAAGCCAGATGATGGGCCGGTAACGATCACGATAGAATTCATTATTGCCCGGGAAAGCCGGGGAAAGTTCCTGACGTCTATCGAAGAGGTTCGACTGGTGGTTTTGCCCAACGGCGCTTTTCTTTTTAACACTGACGAGGACCTGGAAAGGCCTGGAACATTCCGGACTGAAATGCTTGTGGGGTCTTGGGCGGAGCACTTGCGACAGCTTGCGCGCATCACGAAGGTTGAAAGCGAGACATTACGACGGGTGTTTCGAATGCATGTAGGCAGCGAAGAGCCGGTCGTGCGCCATTATCTGAGGGCGAACCGGGGGTCCGCTGCACTCCGCTTCGGTCAGGCCCGGAAACTAATTGAGCCCTGGCTGACTAAGGCAATGGAAGTGGCGCGCGAGAGCGAGAAGGGTGATATCGAACCAAAACAGCATCGCAGCGAAAATCGTGATTAGTAAGGCAAATAGCGGGCGCTGGTTGGAAGGGACAGGAAACCGCTCCGCGTTCGACGTTTGGCGCTCGGCGTTTTCCGCTCCCGGCGCTCGCGGCGATGTCAGCGTTCCGGCGTTTCCTGGAGAGGGATAAGTCCATGCTGGGTGGGCCCGAATTCTTATACGCCAATATCACGATGCGTGCTCCCCGTTGTTTTTCAGCCTGGAAGACCATGTTAGCCAAGGGGTTTTTCACTATCCTCCGAGAGCACCATAGATGGTTTACCTTCTCACCAACTTTATTTCATTTGCGGGGGTCCAGCTCGGGAGCTGAGCCTATTTGAAGTTCAAAAAGTCGAACTATGGCAACTGTTGAGCAAACGAGAAGTGACAATAGCATTCGCGACGACGTGCTGCGGGAGCTCAAATGGGATCCGAAAATAAGCTCAGCCAGTGACATCGCCGTTGCAGTAACAGAGGGAGTAGTGACGCTCTTCGGATTCGTGCCCAGCTATTGGCAGAAAGACGCAGCCGAGAAGGCCGTTAAGCGTGTTTACGGTGTCAGAGGGATAGCCAATGATATAAAGGTCAAACTGTTCTGGAAGCGAACCGACCCGGAGATTGCCAGGGACGCTGTTCATGAACTTGAGAGCCACGTCAGCATTCCCGCGGAGGCAATTCAGGTAACGGTAAAGGACGGCTGGGTGACGCTGGAAGGAGTCGTTGACTGGGAGTATCAGAAGAGCCTTGCCCACTCAGCGGTAAAGAAGCTGAAAGGAGTGACTGGCGTCACCAATCGGATTGAAGTCAAGCCGAAGGGTACTCCGCAAGAGGTGAAGGGAAAGATCGAGGAGGCGCTGCGGCGAAGCGCCGAGCTTAATGCACGCCGCATCATTGTCGAGGTTTGGGGCAGCACGGTGAAGTTGTATGGCAGCGTGAGCCCTTGGGCCGAGAGAGATGAGGCTGAGCAGGCCGCATGGTCTGCCCCTGGAACCACTGAGGTCGAAAACCATATCCTTGTGAATCCGTAATGGTCAGACCGTCGCGAAACCTGTGAGACGGTTTGCCGGCGGTGTGATCCGCAGCGGAGATTTCTGTAAAGGCGATGCCGATGGGCCAGCTCCCGAGCAAATGTAAGGGAACGAGCCGGGCTACAAGAGGAGCGACGAGACCCGATTACTTGGTCCTTGATGACAACAAAGGCAGAGCTTGATATTGGTGGAACCCGGCTTGAGCTGTCCAACCTAGACAAAGTGTTTTATCCGGAGGATTACTACATGCGAATTGCACCCGTGCTTTTGCCGCATCTGAATGACCGACCGATCAGCCTCAAGCGTTATCCGGAAGGAGTTACCGGCCCGTACTTTTACGAAAAGCAATGTCCGCCCTATCGACCAGACTGGATTAAGACCGCGCCGACAAAGAGCAAGCGCCGCCGCATTGATTATTGCATCATCAACGATCTTCCAGCTTTAGTGTGGGCAGCTAATCTCGCCAATCTTGAGCTACATACCTTTCTGCATCGCGCACCGGAAATCGAGCGGCCGACCATGTTGGCCTTTGATCTCGATCCGGGAGAAGGCGTTGATATCATCGCCTGTTGCCAGGTGGGCCTCTGGATTCAAAAGATTCTGAAACACCTAAGCATTGAGTGTTTTCCGAAGACTTCTGGGTCAAAGGGTCTGCAGCTTTATGTGCCCCTGAATACCTTAACCAACTATGGGCAAACCAAAGCTTTCGCTCACGCGCTCGCCGAACGCATGCAGCGAGAGCATCCCCGGCAGGTTGTTTCCAAGATGCTGAAGAAGCTCCGAGTCAGGAAGGTACTCGTGGACTGGAGTCAGAACGACGCTCATAAAACCACGGTCTGCGTCTACTCACTTCGGGCAAAAAATAGCCCAACCGTCTCCACGCCGCTGACATGGGATGAGGTGGCGGCCGCCCTGCGTCGAAGAACCCCGCCTGTATTTGAGTCGCATGATGTCCTGGTTCGGGTTGAGAAATGCGGAGACCTCTTTGAACCCGTTCTGAAACTCAAACAAAAGCTTCCGACGATTGAGTCGCTCAATGAAGCCGACCATAACAAATAACGGGTGGAGGAAAGAATAAGATGCAAAGGCCGAGAAATCCGTTGCTGGCGTTTTTGTTTATCGTGGCGCTGCTGCTACCCTGGCTGATCTTTCTTTTTCGGCCGGGCGGAACTATTACCTGGCACTCCTTATTTTGGTTGGCGTTACTCATGTGCTTGCTGCTGATGTGGGTGGTGAGCGCTGCGCAAAGACGCTTGGCAGCAGGTCCCGACTTTGGCCCGCGAATGTTGAATGAGGCTGAGCAACCAGAAGTCGTGCGTCAGGTGATGGACGTGAGAATTGCAATCAAAGAAAACGGCGTGCAATTGTATCGGGGCCCACTGCGTGATTCTGCCTCGGCGTCCTTCGAAAAACTGAGTCGAGCTCTTCCCAAAGGCTTTGTGCCGTTGATTCAGGAAGATGAACAGCTCGGCGCAAAAATCATCCTGATTCCGAAGCCGGCGGAAGAAGATTTCTCCCGGAAGCCTGTGCGACCCTGGTTGCATTGGCTTCTTTTTTGTCTCACCGTAATTACTACGACCTGGACGGGAGCCAGTTATCAAGGTGTCGATTTAGCTCAGGAGCCGGGAAGATTCGCAGTCGGTTTACCTTACTGCATTGGAATACTCTTGATTCTCGGGGTGCATGAATTGGGACATTTTTTCATGGCGCGTCGACATGCAATGGATGTTACCCCACCATACTTCATTCCAGTGCCTTTCGGGCTTGGGACGTTTGGTGCCTTTATTCAAATGCGATCGCCTCCTGTGAATCGAAAAGCCCTCTTTGATGTTGCAGTTGCCGGACCGCTCGCCGGGCTCGCCATGGCAGTCCCGGCGCTTCTTCTCGGGCTTCAGTTTTCAAGCATCGCCGCAGGTCGCGACGGCACGCTAACGGACACGTTTCAGCAGGGAGCAACAGTCGGATCATCGATACTGTTTACCGTGCTGGCGAAACTCTCGTTTGGAGACGCCGCTCAGTACGGAGCGCTTGTCCAGCTTAGTCCGTTGGCATTCGCAGGTTGGTTGGGATTGTTTATCACGGCACTGAATTTATTGCCGGTGGGCCAGCTCGATGGCGGTCATATCACTCGCGCAATGTTCGGGAGCCAGGTCGGCCAGACGATCAGTAGCGTGGCGATGTGGTCCCTGTTTTTGCTGGCTTTGTTTGTCTGGCCAGGGCTCATGATGTGGGTCGTTATTGTCTTCCTCATAGCGGGCCGTGGTACTCCTCCGTTAAACGATGTAACACCATTGGATGCCGGCCGTATGGTCGTGGGTTATATCGCTATGCTAATTTTGATTCTGATCCTCGCGCCAATGCCTCATTCCTTTTGGGACGCCGCGAGCGATGATTGTCCCTACCTGTAGGTTCGCCTATTTCAGATGGCAAGCCACGCAGCTATATAACCAAGCGAGAACCGAGTTTTCAGCCCGCGAAAGAACAAGGCTAAGAATCATGTCACCGTTTGTCCTTCAGCAACTCAGTGAACGGCACGTCAGATGTAGCCAAACCTTTGTATCGCGCGCTCGACGCTTCGCCGCGCGTCAAGAAGTCGCGCACCTTGGGATCGCACTTTCCCTCCTTCACCAGTTCGCGTGGGTTCCCGGAGGCGATTATTCTTTTGCTCTCGGCGTCGAGAAAAATCGAGGTATCGGCAATCGTAAAGATCGAGAAAAGCTCATGAGTTACCACCACAACGGTCGTACCAAGACTATCTCGCAACCTCAGAATAAGATCGTCAAGTCTCCGCGAGTTAATTGGATCCAAACCGGCCGAAGGCTCTTCGAAAAATAACAGAGACGGATCCAGCGCCATTGCGCGTGCGAGTCCGGCTCGTTTGCGCATACCGCCGCTGATTTCGGATGGGTAAAAGTCCTCGAAGCCTTTCAGACCAACCAGGGAAAGCTTCAGTGTGGCTGCTTCGCGAATCTCGGTGGGCGTTAGATCAGTATATTGCTCTAACGGTAATGCCACATTCTCGGCTAACGTTCGCTCGCTCCATAAGGCGCCACCTTGAAAAAGAACGCCAAAAGACGTTTGTATTTCAGCTCTTCTTCCGGTGAAGCCTTGGAAAAGCTTTTCCCGTGGTAAAGGATCTCCCCTTTTTCCACCTCTTTCAGCCCGACGAGATATTTAAGGAGAGTACTCTTACCGGATCCGCTGCCACCCATAATTACCATCACTTCACGGGCTTTGACGCTGAAATTTATCTCGCGCATCAGGATGAACGAGCCGTAACCAATTTCTAGGTCGCGAACTTCGATTACCGGGGTGTTTTCTCGCAAAGGTTTAGGCATGCAAAGCAAATGACCTGCATCCAGGACTCCCTATCGCCGACGGATTGACTAACCGTTGGCCCCCTAACTCGTAACCTGCAACTCGCAACCCGTAACTCGCAACCCGTAACTATTGATCGTTTGCGTCTGATAACATCCCGGTTTCCTGCTGGCCGACTTTTCAGTCGGGGTCACTCTCCTTGATGGCGGGGACGGGCCCGCTCCGCACCGCGACGCTTCGATCATCCCTCTCGCGCATCAGCCAGTAAACTCCTCCGAGCGCAATGACGGCAAAGCCCAGAGCGCTGATTGTGGTGGCTGAGGTCGCTTCTATATTGAGAATGATGAATTTGCGCGCGAGCGCCAGAATGCTGATCAGCACCACGGTCTTAACCTGAATGATCCGGTGAAGGCGTTCCATTGTCTGGAGGATGCTGTGATTGAACTCCATGGCAATCAACAACGTCATGATCATGCCGAAAATCACTTCGAATTCCTCGTGGCCTAACGGGTTCAGCGCGCCAAGCACGATCAGCCGAAAGACCGTTACGATCAGCCGGAAAAGGGCGATGCCAATAATGATGGCGATGAAGAACGTTAGGATCCGAGTAACGATCTGCTCGAATCGGCCATAAAAGGACATGGCGTTCCATTCGCCACGCGAAATCCCAAGCATCTTTGAAGGTTGCATAAACGGAGCGAAAAAAGTGAAGCAAGCGCGTATCCACCAAATGAAGAAAATGCGAATCTATCACCGGTCGACCCGCAGGAAAACTTCTTCCGGAAAAGGAAACTGATCGAGCCGAGCCTCATCGACAAGCTCTCCGCGCTGCATTTGGAACTGGCGCGGGGGAGCAAACCGAAAGGAGACTTAAGAAATGAGTGCCCACGATCCAACACATCACATGAACAATTCGCGGCTGAAGCGGCCGATCAGAATCGGCCGCCACGCCCCGCGGGATCTTTAGTTGATTTTGACTTCCACCGACTTCGGTTTGGCCTCTTCGCTCTTCGGCAAATGCACCATCAGCACGCCGTCTTTGAATTCGGCCGCTACCTTGGAGGCATTCGTCCCCTCAGGGAGCGCGAAGCTCCGCACAAACGAGCCGTAGGAGCGCTCAATCCGATGATATTTTTTGTCCTTTTCTTCTTTTTCAAATTTGCGCTGACCGCTGATGGAGAGGGTCCCATTCTCTATCGTGACCTTTACATCCTCCTTTTTGACCTCGGGCAGCTCCGCTTTGATGAGATACTCTTTATCGTCTTCAGTAATGTCCACCAATGGTGCCCATGCGCTCGTAGTCATCGTCTCATCGCCGGTACCGCGTAACGCGATCCGGCCAAACCATGGAGCCAGCCGATTCTGAATATCTTCCATCTCGCGGAATGGATTCCATTTCGTCAGGGTGCTACTCATATATTATTTCCTTGGGCGGGATGTTTCCTTCGCTGAGGCTCGTCCCGCTGGCTCGACACCTCAGACCTAGACTCTCTGTTGGGTCCTTCAGACCCCACTCACGATAGTATCGCTAAGAATTTATTCCGGGCAGATCTTGCCAAAGGCTTTTCCTTTATTGGCGCTCGATCCACCATCCTCTCCGCGTCCCCTCCATCACACTATGGCGCGCGAGGATCCGCGGGCGCTGTATCAGGGTTGACGAAATCCAGAGATTGGACTCACAAACAGCGTCGTAGAGTGCTGGGGCTTGAATCTAATCCGCACCAAATGGCAAGAATGGACCACCAAAAAATCGCGGCTGGTTGCTGTCTGTTACGCCTCCAAGTGACGAAAAGCGCGAAGACGAAATGCCAAGGCTATCAGCATGATCCCAAATACGAGGGCGTATGCTCCGATCCAAAACGCGATCACAAGAGCGCCGGCACCCGGAAAGATAATAATCAAAAATCCGAAGAGCAGAGAAAGAACGCCCATCAAAATGAGCAATACTTCATTGGCAATCGCTTGGCGAAGGCGAATGCCCGCAACGATTTCAAGCACCCCAGTAAAGATGGCCCAGAAGGCAATCAGGTAGAGGAGTACCATGACCGTTATTCCGGGCCAAAGAAGGGTCAGGATTCCAAATATGATTCCGACAATACCTTCAAGCACAAAAGCCCAATGGTGATTTGAAGACCTGATGGCAGATACAAGATCGAAGATGCCGTCCAAGAGAGCGTAGGCTCCGAAGAGCAGGACCAACGCGAGCAGCGTGATATTTGGAATGAAGAAGGCCAAAAGACCGAACAGCACCGCTAACAGGCCGCGCAGGGCTAAGACCCACCAATAGCGAGCCAATAAATGTAGCATACCAGGGTTCTCCTATTGTCGGTTGAGAAAGTGGAGTTCTTGGCGGAGCAGTTCCACTTCTTTCGTTAGTTCCATGATCAACTTGATGCCAGTAAGATTGATACCACAGCCGCCGCGCAGGTATTCGATTCGGCGCAGCGTCCGAATGGCCTCATCATTAAACCACCAGCCGCCGTACGTGGGATCTATGGCCGGCGACACCAGACCATACTTGAAATAGACAGCGATGTGACGACGGGGTACTTGCGCGAACGTTGCCACCGTCTCGATTGGGTAAACGCTGTTAGCGGCGGGTTCGAAAGGTTGCAGTGCGGTGCCAAGTGATTTGGCTGAATTGTCAAACATGTTCATAATTCCCTTCGAATGACCGGTCTATCCTTCGACTCGAAACTTGGGGATAAATCGGTCAGTGAATTTCAAGCCTTGGCCGGCCCGACCTTATCCTTGGATTGAGCGGCGACGGCAGCCAAATTTCCAGACTCGCCAAAAGCCGGAACCTCCCTACCCACCAGTCTATAAAATGTCGGTCCGTCAATCGATTCGGTCTTGAGCAATTCGGCGGCAACGTGCTCGAGTTGATCTCGGTGTACGGATAAGGTTTCCTTCGCTTGTTCATAGGTCAGGTCGAGCAATTTTTTAACTTCCTCATCGATTTCTCGCGCGGTTTCTTCGCTGCAGTCTCGCTGTAACTGAAATTCCTGACCGTTGAGAAACGTCGGCTGGCGCTGGACACAGTTGGCCAAGCCCACGCGCTCACTCATTCCGTATATAGCGACCATTTGACGTGCCAGCCCGGTGGCGCGCTCCAGATCGTTTTGAGCTCCGGTGCTGACCTCAGCAAACACCACCTCCTCTGCGGCACGTCCACCGAGCAGGCCACGAATACGATCCAAGAGTTCGCTGCGCGTCATCAGGAATTGATCCTCGGATGGTAACTGCATCGTGTAACCGAGGGCGCCTCTTCCCCTCGGCACGATGCTGATCTTGTGCACAGGATCAGCATGAAGACTGTAAGCCGCTACCAGCGCATGGCCCACTTCATGATACGCGACCCGGCGTTTCTCTTCCTCGCCGAGGCGACGGCTCTTACGCTCGGGCCCGGCAACCACTTTCTCGATTGCATCTTCCAGATCACGTTGAGTGATTTCTGCCGCCTGCCGCCGCGCTGCCAGCAAGGCGGCTTCGTTTAGCAGGTTTGCCAAATCGGCGCCGGATAGTCCAGCCGTGGCGGCAGCGATGCGGCGCAAGTCAACATCCGCAGCGAGATGTTTGTTTTTGGCGTGCACCTTTAGGATCACTTCGCGGCCGTCGAGATCAGGTGCATCGACCACGACTTGGCGATCAAAACGACCCGGGCGAAGCAGAGCTCGATCGAGAACCTCCGGACGATTGGTGGCGGCAAGGATGATAACGCCAACATTAGGTTCGAACCCATCCATCTCGACTAACAGAGCGTTCAGAGTTTGTTCACGCTCGTCGTTGACGACGCCAACGTGGACACCTCGCTGCCGGCCAATGGCGTCAAGTTCGTCAATGAATATGATGCAAGGTGCGTGTTCCTTCGCCTGCTTGAACAGATCGCGCACCCGGGCTGCACCTACCCCAACAAACATTTCCACGAAGTCACTGCCGCTAATCGAAAAGAACGGCACTTTTGCCTCGCCAGCTACGGCACGCGCCAACAGCGTTTTGCCGGTTCCGGGCGGGCCAACCAACAGCACGCCTTTGGGGATCCGGGCACCGAGGTCTTCGTACTGCTTCGGATGCTTGAGGAAGTCAACAACCTCTTTCAACTCAAACTTCGCTTCATCGCAACCGGCTACATCTTCGAACGTAACTCCAGTGTCGCGGTTAGCAACGAGCTTGGCGCGGTTCTTCCCGATAGAAAAGATGGATTCGCCAGTTGGATTAAGTCGACGCGCCAAGAAAGTCCAAATGGCGACCATGAAGACAATCGGCAAAACCCATCCAACTAATAGCTGCGAGATAATTCCGGGCCGTGCGGCGGCGAACTCAACATTAGCGGCCTGCAGCTCCTTGACCAGATCGGGATCCTCGACGCGCTCGGTTCGGAAGAGGAATGGTTGAGTTTCCGTCGGTGTTCGTTGCCCTTCATGGTCAGGAGCAGCGCCAGGACTTGGCCCGGACTTTTGATTCTCGATAGCAGGAGACGCCGTTGGACTCCGCTCAGGCGTTTGATTTTTCGGAACGATACGACCATCGATTTCGTCCTGCTTGATGACGGCTGCGACAACCTCACGCCGGGCAAGATACGCTTTGAATTGACTATAGGGAATGGTGCGAACCGACAGTTGATAAAACAGGTCTTGCCAACCCCAGAGAATCAACAGTGCAAAAAGGAAGTAAATGATGCTCCACTTCCACCGCGGCTCAGGCTGATCTACCTTGGCTGGCTTTTTGATCGGAAGATTGATTTGTGGTTCTCGCTTCATGGTTACGCGGTGCGCCATGCCGGGTTCGCTGGAGTACTAGCTTCGAGGCCGGCTTTGAGACGAAACAGGACGGTTGAACGATCCTTCAGATCATAGCAAGCAGCCGAGCGATACTCTTCCTTCGACGATATAAAAGAGGGCTGGCGAGCCGTATCCATAACCAGTTCCCATTCCACATTGAGAAGACCAGGCAACACGAAGGGTACCGGCTCATAGTGAGCGTTCAGCAAAACGAGAAATGTCTCATCCTGGATCGGGCGCCCGCGCCGATCCCGCACATCCATGCTCGCACCGCTCAGCAGCATACCCAGACAACGAATAAACCAGGAGTCCCATTCCGCGTCCGACATTTCGGCACCGGTGGAATTAAACCACATGATGTCCTTAATCGTCGCTCCTCGAATCGGCCGGCCTTGGAAGAACTTAGGTCGGCGAAAGACTGGATGCATCCTTCGGAGCGCTAGCAATTCGCGAGTAAAGTTCAGCAGCGCCTTGGCACGTACATCATGTTCCCAAGACAGCCAGCTGATCGGGTTGTCCTGACAATAGGCATTGTTGTCGCCTAATTGCGTTCGGCAGAACTCGTCACCCGCACACAGCATTGGTACGCCTTGACTAAGAAGAAGTGTTGCCAGGAAGTTACGTCGCTGTCGATCCCTTCGGGTGTTGATCGCCTCGTCATCGGTTGGCCCCTCTACACCACAATTCCAGGAATTGTTGTTGTTTTCGCCGTCCCGGTTTCCTTCGCCATTGGCTTCATTATGTTTTTCGTTGTAACTGACCAAATCGTTAAGCGTGAACCCATCATGGGCGGTGACGAAGTTAATCGAGGCATAGGGTCGCCGTCCGGTGGATTGGTAAAGATCAGAACTGCCGCTCAGACGATAGGCGAGCTCACCGACCAGCCCGGCGTCCCCTTTCCAGAACCGGCGCACAGAGTCGCGGTATCGTCCGTTCCATTCCGCCCAAAGGACCGGAAAATTACCGACCTGGTACCCGCCCTCCCCGATGTCCCATGGCTCGGCAATAAGTTTCACCTGGGAAATGATTGGATCCTGATGGACGATTTCGAAAAATGCTGCGAATTTGCTCACTCCGGACTCGCCGCGCGCAAGGGAAGCGGCCAGATCGAACCGGAAACCATCAACATGCATGTCGGTAACCCAATAGCGTAGGCTGTCGGTGATCATCTGCAGGACGCGCGGCTTAGTCGCATCAAGCGAGTTACCACATCCAGTGTAGTCCATGTAATACCTTGGTTCCCAAGGTACTAACCGGTAGTAATTGACGTTCTCGATCCCTTTGAAGGAGAGGGTCGGACCAAGATGATTTCCTTCTGCCGAGTGGTTGTAGACTACGTCGAGGATTACTTCGATGCCGGCGCGATGAAGGTCCTTCACCATCTGTTTGAACTCGTTCACTTGACCGCCAGTCACTCCGCTGCTCGAATACCGGCATTCCGGGGCAAAAAAACCAATGCTGTTATAGCCCCAGTAGTTAGTTAGCCCGCGGTTGACCAAATGCATTTCGTCTACGCGTTGATGGACCGGTAAAAGTTCGACTGCGGTCACTCCGAGGCTTTTGAGATAGTCGACTGACGCCTGACAGCCGAGGCCGGCGTACGTGCCGCGCAGTGGCGCGGGCACCGCCGGGTTGAGCATGGAGAAGCCCTTCACATGCATCTCGTAAATGATCGAGGTGTGCAACGGTGCGGGTTGCAAAACATCGTCAGTCCAATCAAAATCGGGATTGATCACTACTCCCTTGGGTATGCACCAGGCATCATCCCGATGGTCGATCACAAGGTCTCCGTCCGGATGGCCGAATGTGTAGCCAAATGCTTCTGCGCTCCAGATGACGGGTCCGGCGACTGCCTGGGCATAGGGATCGAGCAGGAGCTTGCTGGGATTGAACCGCAAACCGCGAGCTGGTTCGTAAGCGCCGTAGACACGGTATCCGTAGAGTTGCCCTGGCCCGATCTCGGGCAATAAGACATGCCAGGTTTGATCGGTCTGCTCGGTTACAGGAATGCGCAACTCGTTGGCGTCCGGCTCAGGTGAGTCGAACAAACAGAGCTCGACCGCCGTAGCGTCCTCCGAATACAAGGCGAAGTTGACGCCTTCTTCGGTAAGCGTAGCGCCAAGCGGATAGGGATCGCCGCGCCAGATCTCTAGGTTCTTTCTCATGGAGCACTAACGAAGTTCCTCTTTGCGGTGCTTTGGCCGTAGCACGATTGCGGTCTCACCCTGGAGATGCCAACAACCTTCGGCCGGCCAGGTCGGCATTCCCGAACCTCCGTAGTGAGGGTCCTCGCTGGCCCACATCACGATCCAACTCGCGCCTTGCGGGGGCGCTAACAGCGGCTCTGGGGCCGGATCAAGAAGCAGGTCGCGGCCCAGGTTGACCACCAGGAGGCGATCCTCTTCGGTGCCTTCAGCGAAAAACCGTAGGAGAAAAGCTTCGGCTCCAAGAACCGCTCCGTCGACTCCTCTGTGACGCTGGCGGTGGAAAGTCGAATCATCCCGGCGAATCCGGAGTAGGTCTCGATGCACCGCATATTCTTCTGCATGTAATCGACGCTCGTTGTGATCGAGCTTGGATTGGACAAACGTCATGGGATTTCCTGGATCAGGAAGACGCGCTTGCATTTCGGGTGTCGCCAATACTCGGAATTGAGCGAGAAAGAGCGCTCGCCCTTTGGCCACCTTTCGCGCAATCTCCTCCTTCTGATCAACGAAGTAGAAGAATGGAGTTGATGCGGCAAACTCTTGTCCCTGAAAAAGCATCGGTGTTTGCGGAGCCAACAGGAACATTGCCGTAATCGCTCGATATCGACTGGGGCTGGTCAACAAGTGCGCGCGTTTACCAGTGCCCGAGTTTGCCAACTGATCATGGTTTTGCAAAAAATTGATAAACTTCCAAGGCGGTAAATCGAGTGTCGGTGTTCCACGCGGTTGTTTCTGCCATACGTACCATTGGCCCTGATAAAGGTATCCCCGTTTAATCGCAGAGATGAATTCCTGTGGCGTACCGCGATAGTCACTGTAGTAGGCATCGGCCCGGCCAGTCATCGCCACCATGGCGCTGTGGTGAAAATCGTCATTCCACATTGCATCGATACCGTGTCCGCCTTGGGCATGAGGGAGAAAATGAATGGCCCTCTGCGGTTCGTTCTCTCCGACGATCAGCGTCGAGCGCGGGCGAGCAGCTTCTCGAGCCGTTCGGGTAATAGCTGCGAGGATATGCTCTTGCGAGCTATCGAAGATCTGTTGAGTGGCATCGATCCGAAATCCATCTAAATGAAACTCCTCAATCCAATAAATAACATTCGCCAAAAAATACTCGCGAACGGGTCCGGAGTTGGAGCCATCAAAATTCAGAGCTTCGCCCCACTCGCATTGGTAGCGGGTTGAGAAATAATCGCGAGCGTACTGTGCCAAGTAGTTCCCATCCGGACCTAGGTGGTTATAAACCACATCGAGAACCACTCCAAGACCAACCTCATGAGCCCGATTTACAAAGTGACGAAAATTCTCTGGCCGCCCGTAAAGCCGAGTCGGAGCGAACAAGTTAACGCCATCATAGCCCCAACCAAAGCGACCGGGGAAATCTGCCAGAGGCATAACCTCTAGAACCGTAATGCCAGAATCAGCCAGTTCGTTCAATTCTCGCTCCGCAGCCTCCCAAGTTCCCTCTTTCGAGAAGGTGCCAATGTGCATTTCGTAGATCACCTGGCCTTCGAGGCCAATGCCGTTCCAATTCTTATCTGTCCATTTGAAATCAAAGGGATCGATTACCTCGGACGGGCCGTGCGGGCCTTCAGGCTGAAAGCGCGAAGCGGGATCCGGATAACGCTGGGGTCCTCCATCCAGGCGGAATCGGTATCGCGCACCCGCGTGAGCCTCGGCAACGTGACCGGCAAAATAGCCATCATTCTCCGGCTGAAGTCTGGAGCAAACTTCTTGCCCAGGCGCGTGATTTTCCGACTCCAGAATCACATCCACATTCTTGCGGTCCGGCGCCCAGACTCGGAAATGCACTCCTCCTTCGGGCACTATCTCCGCGCCAATGGCTAGATGCCTCGACAAGGGATGGTCTACTTTCATCTCGGCCGCGACGGACATGATGTGGCTTCCTTTACCAACACGAGGCAAGGCTTATTCGATCTTTTTATGGCGCTTTTTTCTTCGCGATGCGCATCGAGAACGAACTATCTACCGGGTCTTAGCGCTCCAATTGATTACCTCACTGGTTATCCTGTTGGTCGTTCGATTCCGCCCGCTGCGATGCTATCTGTGCTGGCAATTCACCAAGTTGAGCCGTTAACGTCTGCTCTTTGCCCTCTCGAACAATCTTCATGCTGACCCGAGACCCTGGCGGTTTTTCCGCTACCATCAATTGCAAGTGTCGACTATCAGTCACACTCTTCCCGTCGAATTCGGTAACAACGTCTCCGGGTTTCAGCCCCGCCTGCTCCCCTGGCGAGCCAGGGGTGACTTCGGCGATCAATGCGCCGACTGGTTGCGAGAGCTTGGACTGCTTTGCTATGTCCGACGTAATGGGCTGAATCTTCACGCCCAAGTAACCACGCGTGACCTTCCCATCCACCACTATGCGTTCCATTACGTATCGGGCTAGGTTGACAGGCACGGCAAACCCTATCCCTTGATTGCCGCCCGTACGACTCAGAATGGCGGTATTTATGCCTACCAATCGTCCCGCCGCATCCACCAGCGCTCCTCCGGAGTTCCCAGGATTAATGGACGCATCGGTCTGAATGAAATCCTCGTAGTTGGTAATTCCGATACCGCCACGATCTTTGGCGCTGACGATCCCCATCGTGACGGTCTGGCCAACACCGAAGGGATCTCCAATCGCGAGTGTCACGTCACCGACTTCGATTTTCCCGCTATCCGCGAACGTAATGGCCGGGAGATTCTCCGCCGCGACCTTAACCACGGCGATGTCCGTCTGCGGGTCTGTGCCAACGACCGTAGCGTCATAGACTGTCTTTTCGTCAGGGAGTGCCACTTTGACCTCGTCCGCTCCCTCCACTACGTGGTTATTGGTTAATATGTATCCGTCCTCTGATACGATGATGCCGGAACCAAGACTTTGCTGACGCCGCTCGCTCGGCACTCGGTCGAGGCCATACATTTCGCGCAAATATTGTCTAAGAGCCGGATCCAAACGCAGCGTCTTGGAGGTATAGATATTCACCACACTGGGTGAGACTTTCTTAATGATGGGCGCATAGCTGGTGGTCGGGTGACTATCGCGAGGCAGCGGCGTATCGTCGATGTTGGTTTTGGGGAGCGTTGCCGCGCGAGCCGAACAAATGGCTAACTCGCCTGCCAGCAACAACAGGTTCACGCCGGCGAACATCGTCATCACAATGCGTCGGCGACACGGGTTGAACGGCTTCATAATTTGAATGAATGGTTTAGTATTAATGTTTCACATCGGCGGCCCGCAGCTTGGCTACCGCTGACAAACCAAGCACGCGGCAGATACCAGAAATTCGCTTTATTATCTTCTCTCCGTAACGAGTCTCGTCGCCAGAGTTACTATTAATCGAAGCCATCTGAACCGCTGGTCTGATCTTGACTAACCCTCTTCTCAATTTGCCCTCAATTGGAGGGAATTGCGGGTGTGTCCGCGGAACGATGTCGGATCTTCCATACGGCGGATCGTTAAGATGCGCTTCCGCCAACGGATGCCTGTTCGACAAAGGAAATCACAAGCTACGGCCGACAGCCTACCGAACCAGCGATTGCGTAAGCGCCCATCACTTTCATAAGATATCCCGCCAACCTGGAAGAAAAAACTCACGTTAAAACCGTAGACGCTTTACTGCTCGGTTCCGGAGCCGAGCATGTACCGAGTTCACCATATTGCCGGCTGGAAATAGAGGCTCCTTTGCTGAAATATGAATCGTCGGATTCGTCTGCTCCCAGTCGTGCTCGCGATTGGCGCGATCGCTTGGTTCTACTGCTCGTCACGCACGTTCATCAACCCGCAGACCGGTCGTAGGTCCAAGGTCGAACTCTCCGAGTCTCAAGAGCAAAAGCTCGGATTGCAACGCTTTCAGCAGGTCCCTTTCGCAATCACGAACAATCAAATCTGCCCTCGAATTACGATTTGGTCGTCAAGGTAGGCGCGCCGCCTCATCGGGGTCGTTGATGACAGCGCCGAAGCTCTCAATGGAAAGTGGCCTTGGTGCAAAGCGATCAGCAAAACGCGTTTTGTTTGCCGGCGGCGATTGTCGTCTACACGGAATCTTACCATTTTACCCAAAATGAGGCTAGGATTGCCACGGTGTTGGGACGTGAAATCCCGCATGCTACTTCCCGGCATGGCGCTCAGCGCATATTCCAGAAGAATGCGATAAGATCGCCGGCCCGGAGGGCTGGCGCGACAACCACTTGTCATCGCAAAGTATATGCCGGATGACGCGAAGCAACTTGCGGCGTTCCCAAGTCTTCTTGCGGAGAAGTCGACCTAGAGTGCCCGCCTAGGAGCGGAGCTACAAACGCCGGCACAACTGCAAATGCGCGAATCTTTTGCGGAGCGATCTCGGCAGCAAAGAGCGTTACATCGAACACCAGATCCACTGCTGGTCTAACCAGCGCCGCGTTCGTTGAATCTCCAGTATCGAGCAAGGCGAGATTCAGGATTGTCCTTATGCCTTCTTTGGTGCTCAGATATTGAGCGGGGAGAAGTGTCCCGATGAAGACCGTTCGAGCATTTAATCGGCTTTCGAATCTCTGCCGAATCGATGAGCGGCTGCCTGGTCAAACAGTGAATGCAGAGATCGATTCGATGGTTCTCCGCGGCGGCTCTTCGGTAGAATGTGCGTAGACCTTCAAGCTGCCGCGTATCGATTTCGATATGACCAGGTGGAGAACCAAAATCGGAATATCCATAAAAAAGTTTGGTGCCCCTCGCCCTCAAATCGGCCGCTAGTCGTGCCGCGAAATCGGAGCGAATGCATGGCATCAGGACAACTCGTTCCCGAAAGTCTTCACTCCACGTTACCTCCGAGAACAAGCCAGTAATACCTTTACTCTTCACGCCTCCAAAATCTGCTTTGTGGTCCGCCTCCGCCAACAGAAAGAAGTTACCGAACTGGCTAAACGTTCGATATGGAGCCAATAATTCTTACGAAATGTGGGGAGGTAACTTTCGAGAGTGAACAACTTTCCCCTCGGACCGAACCGAACTCCGAGCAGAGAAAAAAAGTCTTACCCGGACATAGCTTGGCCAGCCTGTTCGACAAATTGCCGAATTGCTGAGGCCGGCATCGCACCCGCTTTCCTCGCTAATTCGCGTCCAGCTTTGAACACGGCCATCAACGGAATCGCGTTAATTCGCAACCGTTGCACTAAGCCGGGCAACTCTTCGGTATTCACCTTCGCCACGAGCCAACGGCCCGGCCCCTCACTGGCCACTTTAGCCACTTCGGGCGCGACCATTTTGCACGGTCCGCACCATGGCGCCCAAAAATCCACCAATACTGGCAACGAAGACTGACAGGTCACAGCTTCGAACACAGATTCCTTCTTCACTTCAATCGGTTGGCTGGGCGAACTGAGCTCAGTGTGACACTGAGCGCAATGAAACTTGTGTCCAAGTCGTGCGTAAACCATGCGATTACGTTGGCCACACTTTGGACAGGCCAGCACTAAGCCACGGTCATCGGGTTCGATCGAGTGTTCGGTCATAACTGTTCAGTATCGGAGTTAGCCGAGGATTCCCGCGTGCTATGATCGTTTACGACCACCTTGGCCGGACGCAGACTTTCGTTGCCGTAACGATAGCCCCGCTGAAAGGTCTCGAGAACGACATGATCAGGTTGAGATGGGTCGTAATGCGATGCGATGGCTTCGTGATAGCGCGGGTCGAATGGTTGACCCACGCTTTCTTCCGGCTCGATTCCGTGAGCGCGTAAAAGCCGGTTGAGCTGTTGCAGCGTCATCTCCACACCCTGCAGAATTTGCTCCCGTGAAGCGGACGGTTCGCTGGCAAGTGCGCGTTCCAGATTGTCAATGATCGGCAGTAATTCCTGAATGAAGGCTTTCTTTTGGACAGCCGCGCGGCGCTCGCCTTCTTGAGTGGCGCGTTTCCGGAAGTTATCAAAGTCAGCTGCAAGCCGTAGAAACCGATCTCTCTCGGTAGCTAATTCGGCCTTCAGCGCACTGACTTCAGGCGCTTCCGCGATATCCGATTTGGCGGTATCCGGAGCCTCTTCTTTGGTCTCGATGGAATCTGCATTCGCATTCACGTTCGGACAGTCCAGAGGTTGGGGTTTAGGAATTGGTCAACTAGTTCCTTTCGGGTGGCCTTGGTGAGATCGCAGGGAATTACCCTCTTTTTGCGTTGGCAAACCGGAGGCGTTAATTCATGAACGATTTGATGACTAATCTCCTTGGGTGCAGCCAGCCAGCGACTCGAATAATCACTCCCCTGAATAAGACACTCGATGCGACTAGCAGCAGCATCGATCGATTCATGCCGCCTCTTTCGTGCTGCTGTCCACCCAGTCAGGAGCGGATGTTGTAGCCTACAGGCGGAGCGCCGCCGCATTAAGCAAGTCGCTCAGAGCACGCGCGCCGTCATAACGTGTGCCATTGATGAAGAATGTTGGCGTTCCGTTTACACCGCCTCTAATGCCGCTCATAAAATCTTCTCGCAAGCGCGTCACATAAGCGCCGGTCTGGACCTCGGTGATCAGCCTACGCGCGTTCAGGCGTAGCGCCGTCGCATATCGGATCAAATCTTCATCTTCGAGAGCATCCTGGTTCTCAAACAAAGCGTCGTGCATCATCCAAAATTTTCCTTGCGCACCAGCTCCTTCGGCGGCCTCCGCTGCATGTTCGGAATGGGGATGGACATTGGTCAGCGGGAAGTGGCGAAAAGCAAAACACAAGCCATCACCCAAACGCTCCTGAACCGCTTTGACCATTGGGAATACTTGACCGCAAGCAGGGCATTCGTAGTCACCGTACTCCAGAAGAGTCACCGGGGCATCGAGACGGCCTTGAATGTGGTCGCGCCTGGCAACCGGAACGGTCAACCTCGTCAATGGAATGCTTTCGGTTTGAACGCCTTTCATTTGGTCTTTTTTAACTCCTTTGTGTTGTGATTCTTCGCAGTCTTTTTGTTCTCCAGGTCTTCTAAGGCCGATAAGACTCCGTTAGCTCCTGGGTTTACACCAAGCGGCGAAACGTAACTCCAATGAATAACTCCCTCCGAATCGATGACGAACAGGGCGCGCTCGCTCACCCCGTCGCCATCGCGATATACTCCATATAGACGTGCAACCGCTCCTTTGGGCTCGAAATCGGCGAGCAGCGGGAAATGTAATTTGCGATCCCGAGCAAAAGCAGCGTGGCACCACGCACCGTCAACCGAGATACCGACAAGTTCGGCTCCTAAATTTTGGAATTCGGGAAGAACTTCGTTGAAGAGCGCCATTTCGTCGCCACAGACCGGACTCCAGTCGGCCGGGTAAAAGGCGAGCACGACGGGTTGACCCTGGAATTCGCTGAGACTTACGAACTGATCAGGTGTGCTGTGCAGAGTAAAATCCGGGGCCTTTGTGCCGCCTGAAAGAGCTTTTGACTTACGACTCCCAGACTGCTGTTTTTGCGTTACTTGGTCGGCCATCATATTCGTTTTGGTTAACTCCTCGAGCGGTCTTGGATCACATTGCTTCTAGCGTCGCAAAGCCATTGGGTTCTGACCAGTGGGTAATCACTCACTTTTTGCTTAACGGCAAAAACACTAATCTCTCGAGCAGTATTCGGCTCACCCCTTTTTGGCAAATGGTGCGCTCTTCTTGGCTCGCCTAATTTTCATTGCAGACCACCAGAGAGAAGCCGTCGATAGTTCCCCGTGAACCAATCGCAAATGGCCTAAGCATGTGCTCTCCGCGCATGCAAATGAGGCTCAGATCATGCAGCGGCTCGACATCCACGATCTTCCCCCCGACTCGTCGGTTCGCGATCCACGCTGACTTGTCATTGCCGTAAAAGCCGGCTTTGGTTCTGTGTATTTTGCCTAAAAAGAATGCGGCCGACGGCGTCGCTGGCGCAAAAATTGCTTGCTTTGTGCCGAATATCGGGTATCAAGACGGTTTTTTTTCGGTATGCATGAATCCGCAACCTCAGACTGGTGGAAAGAAGTCCGCGAAAGGATTCAACACAGCCTCTTGAATTTCCCTCAGGGTTTTGAGCAACAGACGGTGCTGAACCTCCTAGCCGACCAGGAGGCCCTGGAGCTGGTGTGTGAACCTTTCTCCGACCTTGAACCCAATCTCGCAGTGTACCAAGCACTGCGGAAGCTTTTTCTTAGCTAAAGATCACTTACCCGAAGGCGCCCTGTCACGGGAGCGCCCAGAGCGATACGGAAAAGGCAGATACTCGACGGCAGACTGCTTGCGGGTCGGCTGCGGATACAATTGCATCAGGTGCAGCACGCTTTCGGGCATTTCCTTTTGTACGCGCAGTCCCAACGCATTCGCCCGCTCATAGGTGATCGGATAATCGTGAGTCCATGTCCCGCTCGCCAGCAGTTTAGCCAGCTCCGTGGCCTTGTCCGTCGGATACTTCGCGGCCAGTAGCTCACCCACCTCGAATTCCATCTGGCTCAAAGCTTTTTCTGCCTGATCGGCGAGAATCAACGTTTCGTCGTCCACCTCGGCGATTGGCTTCTGACGCACTACCTTTACAATGGATGCGGCCGGGCGTTCGCCAAGCTGGGGATCGACCGGACCCAACACCGCGTGCTCGCACATAACAATCTCATCGGCGGCGAGCGCGATCAAAGTGCCGCCCGACATGGCGTAATGGGGCACGAACACCGTGACCTTGCTCTTGTGCCTGAGCACGGCACGAGCAATTTGGGTAGCAGCCAAAACGAGTCCTCCCGGCGTATGCAATACCAAATCCAGCGGGACGTCGGAATCAGTGAGATGAATGGCGCGGAGCACTTCTTCGCTGTCGTTCACATCAATGTAACGAACTACCGGAAAACCCAGCAAGCTCATTGTCTCCTGTCGGTGCACGACCAGTACCACCCGTGACCGGCGATTGCGCTCAATTTGACCAATTAAACGCTTTCGCGACGCCTCTAAAAATCTTTGTGACATTGCGGGCTGAAGCGCCGCCAACATAAAAAACAACCAGAAAATCTGCCCAGGATCCATAATCATCCTTTCTTGTTACCAGCGGCGTCGCGGCTGCCATGTCCACTCGACGCCATACTCATCGGGTTGGAGCCGCCGAGGCGGACGACGCCCCAACAGGAACAACGGACAGAGCAGTAGCCCAGCCGTAAAGCCACCGACATGCGCCCACCACGCGATGCCGCCGACGCGGTCGGGACTGGCCAACGCAAGTGTCCCGCTGAACAACTGCAGCAAAAACCACATCACCAAATACAATATTGCCGGCAGCTCGAAGAAGAATGGCACAAACAGCACGGGAAACATCACCACCAGTCGTGCGGTCGGGAATAGTAATAAATACGCGCCTAACACGCCCGCGATCGCGCCGGAGGCGCCCACGGTCGGTACCGTCGCGTCCGGCTGGGTAAGGATATGCGTCGTTGCCGCTACGATCCCGCAGATCAGATAGAAGAGCGTAAACCGCAACGGCCCCATCCGATCCTCCACATTGTCGCCGAAAATCCAGAGGGTCCACATATTGCCGATGATGTGGAGCCATCCGCCGTGGAGGAATTGATGGGTCAGGAGAGGCCAATAATCATTGATCGGAAAACCTACGAACGCCGCCCATTCCGGGTGAGTGAAGCGCGCAGGCACAATGCCAAAAAGATAGAAGACTTGCTCGACCGCCTCTCGCGAAAGCGACAGTTCAAAGAAGAACACGACCACGTTAACGATAATCAGTGTGCGAGTGGCTACTGGCACCGATCGGCTGGGAACCGAATCCAACAAGGGGAACACGTTGCTCCGTTATTGCTAAGGATTCACAATGATGTGGTTTTCGACCTTGGTGGTCCCAGGTGCAGACCACGCGGCTCGCGCGGCCTCTTCTTTCTCAGCCCATGAGCGCACGGTGCCATGAAGCTTTACCTCCGTGCCATCGACTTCCACCCTAATTCGGCGAGCATCAAGTTCGGCACTTCGACGCAGCGCGTCCTCTATCTTTTTCTCTACATCGGAGGGAGAAACGCGCGGCTTGAGCTCTATTTTGTTGACGACGCCGGTCACTCCGCGCAGCTTCTTTACCGCGGAGTGGGCGAGAATTTTCTGGAATTCGAAGTCGACGGTTCCTTCGAGTGTTACGCGGCCGTTCTTGACACTGACCTTAATGTTCTCGCTCGGAATGCTGACATGACTCTCCAGTGTCTGAACAGCACTGCGGGCGATCTCCGGATCGGTGCGCTGCCAGAACAGCTTAACCTCAAGATCATTAGCTACGGCTTTCACTCCATATACGCGTTTGGCGGCCTTTTCGGCGGCATCCAGTTCCCAAAAACTGGAAACGAATCCCGATAGCGTTACCACCCCATCCTTCACCGCTGTGGCAATGTCATTTGATTTTATTTTCGGATCCCATTTAAGCTCCAACAACACGTCCTCGCGGATCGATGAATCACTTCTCACTTCCTTCGTAGTTGCCATATCATTTATCCTTGTTGCTCAAGCCTCAAACTCGGGTAGCCGAAAGACCGGAGACAAATGGAATAAAGTTAGAAGAGCAAGTGAACTATTGATTGATTGCCAAAGCGATTTACGGTGCGTCAGCGGTCGAATGTTACACCTGCTCGTACGACTCACTTGAACAGCTGTCCATTCGATTCATGTTGGCCAGGGAAGAGGGCTGCGAGACGGTAGTCAGTATTGGATAGTCGGTGTAACCTTTCTCATCTCCGCCATACAAAGTGGCCTGATCAATCGGCGCGAGCGGGGCATCGAGCAGAAAGCGGGTAGCCAGGTCCGGATTGGCGATAAACGGTTTGCCAAATGCCACTGCGTCGGCCTTTCCTTCCGCAATCGCTGCCTGGCCACGGATCCTATCATAACCATTGTTCGCAATGTAATGCCCACCGAAGAGTGTCTTAATCTTTCCGTACTCAAAGGACCCAACCGGCTTCCCGGTCAGATCACCCTCCACTACATGTAAATAGGCAAGACTTTTGCCGGAGAGACTTGCCGCAACATAACTAAAAAGTGCTTGCGGGTCGCTATCATCGATATCGTTGAAAGTGTTCTGAGGTGAAATACGCAAAGCGGTGCGATCTGAACCGATCCCATCGATTACGGCGTCCACAATTTCCAGGAGAAACCGACTCCGATTCTCGATGCTGCCACCGTATTGATCGGTGCGCCGGTTGCTCTTATCGCGTAGAAATTGATCAATCAAATAACCGTTCGCGCCGTGCAATTCGACACCGTCAAAACCGGCTTGATCGGCGTTGTGGGCAGCCCGGCTAAAATCAGCAACGACGCTCGGAATCTCCGCTGTCTCCAATGCACGAGGCGTTACCAGAGGCTCGAAACCCTCTGCCGTGTAGGTTTGGCCTTCAGCTCGGATCGCTGAGGGGGCGATCGGTAAACCGCCGTCTGGCTGGAACGACGGGTGCGAGATACGACCAACGTGCCACAGCTGAACAAAGATGCGCCCGCCAGCAACGTGAACCGCGTTGACGACTCTCTTCCACCCTTCCACTTGTTCGGAGGTATGAATTCCCGGGGTCGAGATATAGCCTTGGGCCGTAGCCGAGACCTGAGTTGCTTCCGTAATGATCAAGCCGGCGTCTGCACGTTGCGCGTAATACAGGGCATTCAATGCGCGCGGCACATTGCCCTTGGCCGCCCGACTGCGCGTAAGTGGCGCCATAAAGATACGGCTTTTGAGCCGGCAAGCGCCAAGTTGGATCGGGCTAAAAAGATCGGGGGTCATACTGTATTCCTCGCGCTCCGGGCGTTGATCTACGAAAGATCTGCCGAAGACATGGTCGGAAGAGAGTGCTCAGCTTGGCGGCTGAGTGTAGTTAAGGAAGCCGGCACGGTTTGGCATTTCGCTCGGATAGGAACAGAGCCAAACCGTGCGCGCATTCGAGGTACCCGACTATGGTTCAATGGTGATGTGATTTTGTACCTTCACGGTTCCAGGCGCGGACCAGGCCGCCTCTTCGGCCTCCTGTCTCTCCGCCCAGGAGCGTACACTGCCATAGAGTTTAACGGTCTCGCCTTCGATCTCGACTCTGATGCGGCGAGCATCCAGTTCCGCGCTTCGTCGCAGCGCCTCTTCGATCTTCGACTTTATCTCGGTAGGCGTAACCTGTGGCTTCAGCGTTATGCTGTTGGTAATACCGATCACTCCCCTTAGCTTCTTGACCGAGGACTCGGCGAGACTCTTTTGGTACTGCCAATCCACGGTGCCTTCCAAAGTTACCCAACCTTTCTCTACGGTTACCTTGATCCTGTCGTTAGGGATGCTGACGTGACTCTCAAGTTCTTGAATAGCTTCCCGTGCGATTTCTGGATCGGTCCGCGCTGTAACCGGTTTAACTTCAATATCATTGGCCACGCCACGCACTCCGTAGACGCGCTTGACCGCCTTCTCGGCTGCATTTTTATCCCAATAACTTCGAACGAACCCGGAAAGCGTCACCACTCCGTCTTTTACAGCTACGGCGATGTCACTGCTCGATCCTATTTTTGGGTCCCACTTCAGCTCAAATAAAACATCGTCACGAATCAAATCATCACTTCTGGTTTGCATAGCGGTACTGGGCCTTTCTAAATGCTCAACTGACAATCATCGATGGATATCACCGTGAAAATATAGCGAGACTCGGCGAACCGCCGTGCCAATTAAAGTTTGGGTGAGGATTGATCTTTTGATGGGGCAAAGACCATACCTTTGTCTGTTGGTTTGGCGAAAGGCCGCCGCGAAACAGCAGGCTGAGCAAGGGCCGGCCTTGGGTTGCCAAGAATGGGAAGAACGGGTCCGACTCGCGAATGGCCGATTCCATTGCCAATCTGCGCCTGGCCAAAGGGGCGGAGATTAGGGCGATCTTTCCGCTGACGACGGCGAATCCTTCGCGATCCGAGGCGCGCGAGGGCCCGCGCACTCCCCAGTTAGATCAGCGACGTTCAGACATGAACCTCTGTCAGATAACGAATCACACTCATCAATGACCGAGATTGCACACGACGATGAGATCGCTGGGATCGCGCTGAACCGGCGTGTTCACCAAGTATATCCGGGGAAGATCGAGAGAGAGGAGTAACCGGTTCGTGGCTTCAGGATTCAGCGCCCGAGCTTGATCTCAATTGTTACTTTGCCTTCGCTGAAAATCACTCCGAACGACGTTTTCAAAGGCGTTGACCAAGAGTAACCATCCTCAAACTTCATTTGGTTGAGCGCTTCCGAGAAAAACTGCTTTATCAGATTTAAATTTTCGACCGCATACGCAGTTGCTACTCGGATCTGGCCGTCGCAGACGCAGAGTGTCTCACTGTTGGTCTCAACAAACCCGCTGACTGCTCAGGACATCACAAATTTTGTGAACCGCGGAGACATTCCTTGACCTGCGGCCTGCCGGCTTGGCGGTGCTCAAGGATCGATTGAGAGGCATCCTTGACCGAAGTCACTCCATGACATCAAGTCGCTTCATTTCGGTTTTCTAAGTCTGCCGTCCTACTATTCCGCCGGACTTGTGAAAGAATCACGCAGAGGTTGGAGTGATGCGCGGATATGTTGTTTCCGGGAGCTTCTTTCTCTATCGAAGGTTTAGCTTGTCCACCAACTTCATTCTGTTTGTGGCGAGTCAGCGTTCCCCCGATGTTCGCTAAGATATTACTATCTATGTATCGCAAACTCTGTCTTGGATTAGTGGCGCTTCTCGCCTCCTTCCTGGCGGGCTGCTCGACCCCCGGGAGCCGCATCAAATCCAATCCGCAAATTTATGCTTCACTCTCACCAGCGGATCAGGCGTTGGTCCGCCAGGGGCAGATCAGGGTGGGTATGTCGAAATCCGCTGTATTTCTCGCCTGGGGCAATCCCGATCGGATTCGGTCCGGAGTGCGTCAAGGACATCCGTTCGAGGCCTGGATTTACACAACCACACGCACTATCGTTTTACCGGATTATTATTACGCTCCCGGCCTTTACTTTCGCGGCGGGGTTTGGCGGCATCATCACCATTTCTATACTTTTGGTCTCTATTCGTATCCCTTCGACCCATATCCGTACGTAGTTGCTGATGAGGAGCCATACAAAAGTGCGTATTTCGAAGGAGATCGTTGCACTGGATGGGAGTATCTAAGATGACCTAACCGCATAGTTAGTCGCCGCCTGCTGGCGATCGAAAACTTGCTAGGATCGTTTATAGGAGCGTTTGATTGCCCACCCTTACCCTGCTTGACCCGGCCCATCAAAATCCAAATTACCACGTCAAAATGGCCTCGAAATTGCCTCGGTGCCTTATCCTGGCAAATTGGAAACCACTTTCCTATTTTCTCAACCGCCTTTACGTTGCTGCGCGAATTGACAAGCGTCGTTGAGTGCCCTGCTTCCGTTGCCTACTGCCTCTGCAAGTTCAGCTGCGTATTGGAGAATGGCGGACGCTAAATCCTTATTATCCCTTGGCGCAGAGCGACCATGGTCGCGTCGGTGCGACTCTGAGCGCCTAATTTTTTCATGATGCTGTTCACATGACTTTTCACCGCGCCCTCGGTAATCTGAAGCATGTCGGCAATTTCCTTGTTCGCCCGGCCGGCGGCCACACAATTCAAAACCGAAAGCTCCCGCTCCGTCAGCTCAGGAGCGCCGATCCGCCCCGCTAGCTTCGCGCCGGCGGTCCGACTTACGTATCGTTGACCTGAGGCAATCGTTCGGATTGCTTGGATAAGCTCTTCCCGCGGGGTATCCTTGAGGACATAGCCGTTTGCTCCGGCGCGCATCGAGCGATAAATGTCCTCGTCCATATCGTAGGCGGTTAAAACCAAAATTTTGGCACCTGGTCTCTTTTTTGAGAGCCGTTTTATCGTGCTCACGCCGCCTTCACCGGGCATCTGAAGGTCGAGAACCAAGACATCGGGCTCGTGCTCCAAAAACAGCTGAAAAGCTTCTTCGCCAGTAGAAGCTTGGGCGACAACGGTCATGTCGGGCAACGAGTTAAAGATCAATGATAGTCCTTCCCGGAGTACTGAATGATCATCCGCCAGAATAAGACGGAGCTTGGCCGATCGCTTCATCCAGTCCGGCTCCAGGCAGGACAGCAAGCGGATATTTGAATAACGGTTCCCGCGCCTGGCGAGGTTCGAAGATTGAACTTCGCCCCTATCCTATTCGCACGCTGCCTCATTGCGTTTAATCCGTAGCCGGTAAGGGCGGTTGGTCGGCCGGGTCGAAACCCAATTCCATCGTCTTCGATGGAAAGGGCGACGCCGGGTTCGCTGAACGCCAACCGTAGGGTAACGCTTTTCGCCTGGGCGTATCGGAGGGCGTTGCCAACTGCTTCCCGCGCGATTTGGGATAGTTGATATCCAACATCGGCAGGAATAACGCGGAGGGCGGACTCCGCTATGAACCGCACTTTGGTATTAGCTTCACAGGAAGATTCGAACGCCAACCGGCGGAGATTTTCAACCAAATCACTGTACTCAGAAGCGTCAGGTCGCAGCGCCCCGACCAAGCGCCGGACCTCTTGGAGACCTGCGTGAGCAAGTTCGCTGGCCTTGCGAACACAGGAATCAGCTACATCCGGATTTTCTTGACGCAGTTGTGTGGCAGCCTCCAGTTGAGTGTAAATACCGGTAAGGCAGTGCGTGATAGAGTCGTGCAGATCATGCGCTATTCGAGAGCGTTCGGCCGAAGTCGCTGCTTTCTCCGCTTCCCCGACCAGTTTCGTAAACCGGAGCGCGGCTTTTGCCTGTTGCTGGAGAGCCCGAGCCAAGTTCTCCTCCTGAGCGCTTCGCTCGCCGGCAGCACCGAACGGTGGCGTGATTGTCGCACCGCGCGGAGCCCTCGTCTGTCGTGACCGTCCCACAAAGGGCTGAGCAGCGTTCGGCCGCAAACAATCCAAAAGCGGCTCGCCTGCGGATCCTCTGGAAAAGGCGTGCTCGGAACCGGGTCTCCTTTCTCTGGTGGTTATGCTCAATAGCTTACCCAATTTGCGCATATTGAATGTGGGTGTTCTTCTTGTTTTGACCGGTCGGACCTAGTCTCACCTACTGAACCAAGTACGTCCACACATGCTCAGAAGCCCGCGGTACTGCTCTTCTTCGTCAGAACCCCGAGGCTCATCGACACGCCAAAATGATATTCGCAACTACCAGACGTGGCTCTACCAATCTTGGCGAAGACTTAGCCCAATTTGCACTGGTGTTCCTGGCAGCTTAATTGAGGACTGCGATTGTGTCCGATCTACTCGGCACGATTTCCGGCGCCAGTTGACATCGAAAGCGAGTAGGCGCCATCCCCACCACGCGCCGAAACAATCGATTGAACTGCGTCAGCGACTGGAAACCAACACTGTAAGCAATTTCACTAACGTTGAGGTTTGGATTTAAGAGCATTTTTTTGGCTGATTCAATTCTCAGCCGGTTCCGATACTCGATAAATGTAAGGCCGGTGGCTTTTTTGAAGATTTTGCAGAGATAAAAGGTACTTACGTGAGTCACTCGCGCTACATCAGCTAATTTGATATCGTCCGCCCGATGGTCGGATATGAATGTGCGGGCCACCCGTACGCGGTACGGTTCGCGTCCATCCAACCTGATTACAACTTGATTGGCGTAGAATGACAGTTGCTCCGCAAATATTTGTAACAGATGCACCATCGCTTCGTAACGCGATCGGGAAAAAACCGCGATGTGCCCGTTACCCGTTCGGTTCGAGTTTTTGACCAAATTTTTGTGGTCAGCAAGTTGGTTATCAATCGGCTCTTGGAGCGCGGCTCGGTCAGTTTGGAGCACTCCGATAATGTTCTCTCCAAGCCATATCGGCACTACCGTAATGCTGGAGAACCGCCCTTCTCGGCGCAGAACAGCACAAGCTAAGTTCCATATGCCGAGTGGTCTTAACCGGACGGACAACCCTGTTACCTGACAGAACGCCTCCTCAAAATCACGGTATACCTTCAAATGAGACAATTGCTCGATTAATTCGGGTTCCGGCATCATAAGCATTCCTCGTTTTCACTGATAATCTGCGGTTCCTTTGTGGATCCGTGCATTTTAAATTGAGTTCTGCGTCCATGCTTTGGCCAGATTTTGTCGAACCAGCTCGTCCACTCGATTCAAGGTCCGTCCAATATATCTCTCTCTGGGCGCCTTGCACAGCAATGCCGTTCGAATTGCGCTGACTAATGCTTGTTCAGCGACCGGCTTACGCAGAAAATCGACTGCACCTTGCCTCCTTGGCTTTCTTTTTTGTCCTGGTCGCTTGCATATGCGGATACGAATATGATTGGAACCTGACGGGAGCCCGACGCAAGCAGACGTTGTAGTTGCAGACCGTTCATGCCGGGCAGCCGCAAATTCGAGGATAAGGCAGGCGATCTCCTGGACGCAGCCCGACTCCAGAAATTCCTGCGCTGACGTGAAAACTTCGGTTCTGAAACCGAACGAACGAATCAGCCTCTGGGTGGAGATTCGCGTCGAGGCGTCGTCATCTGCGATCACCCACAGGGGGATTTCTGCCGAACAACCTGCAGTTGCCATGCGACTTTACGCTAGCACTGCGGCATCAGAATCCTACTAGACCTTGGTCTAGGTAGAGCGGGCCGTCTAGCTAGCGCTCTATTCCGAGATGCTCGGCCATGCGAACCAGGTCAGCCAAAGATCTTGCTCGCATCTTTCGCATGACGTGACCGCGATGAAACTTGACGGTTTTTTCGGTGGTACTCAATTCTCCAGCTATCTGTTTGTTGAGCAGTCCCGAAACGACGGACGCCATTACCTCTCGCTCCCGTGCCGTCAGTAACTGATAGCGAGCACGCAAACCGGCGAGTCTAGCTCGCACCTTGCGTGTTTCGCGGTCACCCGCGATCGCTAGTTGGATCGCATCGAGGAGATCTTGTGATCGGAACGGTTTGGTAAGAAACTCGACCGCGCCGGCTTTCATTGCCTGGACCGACATCGGGATATCACCATGCGCGGTAATAAAGATGATTGGTATCTTAATTCCGACCTTAGGTAGCGCTTCTTGCAGATCGAGACCGCTCAATCCGGGCAAACGCACGTCCAACACCACACAAGCCGGTACATCCGGAATCCGGCGACGCAAAAACTCCGCCGCCGTGCCGAAGCTTTGGACGGAGTAACCAACCGAACGGATTAGGCGCTCGGTTGATCGCCGAAATGATAGATCGTCGTCGATTACAATTACGATGGAGTCAGTCTCATCCACATCTCGCTCAATCACCCTCGGCTCCGGCGGGCAAGACGCAGAGAAAGGTCGCGCCGCGGTTAGCATTGGGTTGCGCCCAAAGTCGCCCACCATGGGCTTCCACGATTGACCGACTGATTCGTAGCCCCATCCCCATACCATGCGATTTTGTGGTATAGAACGGCTCGAAAAGTAGATCCACATCCTCAGCTCCGAATCCCTTACCGAGATCCTGTACCCCGACTAGCACGGCGGGTTTGCCTTTCAATTTATCGCGCTTTGCCCAAATCGTAAGAATTCGGCTCTTTTCTTCGACCGTGCTCATCGCGTCGATTGCATTGATCACTAAATTCAGTAAAACCTGATGAAATTGGACGCGATCTACAAATATTCTAGGTAGATCTTCCGCAACTCTGTTCCGAACCTTTATCTGGCGTTCAGCTAACTCGCGGCGAGCGAGCGCCAACACATCGGTAACCAGATCGTTGAGGTGCAACGACGTCTTGGCCGGAGTCGATCTTTTCACCAGCACACGAACCTGCGCGATGATGGCACTAGCGCGATTGGCGTCATTGACCATGTCCGACAAGGCACCGCGCATTTCATCAGGAACCCCGATTGCGTCAGCGGTAAGTCGAAGACAGACGTCCCCGTTGTTTACAATTGCTCCGAGCGGCTGGTTGATCTCGTGAGCAATGGACGCCGCTAGTTCACCGATCATAGCCACTCGCGTGGCATGGGTCAGCTCCACCTGTGCGTTCAACAACCGATCTTCCGCGCGCTTGCGTTCGGTAATATCTTCGATGACTTCGACCAACATCGGTTCCTCCTCATCACTGCCTGGAATCAGCGACACGCTCGCGTTCGCCCAGACAATGCTTCTATCCTGGCGGAGATAACGCTGCTCCACGTGATATTCCGAAAGCCTGCCATCAAACAGCTGCACAACGCGCGATTGGGTAGTCTCACGATCTTCCTTCGGCGTGATCTGCAGCAAAGAGATGTTCCGGAACTCCTCTGCTGTATACCCGAGTATTCTTTGCAAGATCGGATTTGCCGCCAGAAAATTTCCATCTATGTCAATCAAGCCAATACCGACCGCAGAGTTTTCGTAGACTGCTCGCCACCGTCGCTCGGACCGTCCCTGTGCCTCCACGCTTTGTTGGAGCGTCTGCCGACTGGCAATTAGCTCCTGAGTTAACTGCGACAGGTCTTCGTTGTGCGTGGCAAGCTCCTGTTGCAGGGCGTCTCGCGTCCGCTTCACCATCACCAGGTTTCGAACTCGGGCCAACAGTTCGCGTGCGCTGAACGGTTTTATCAGATAGTCATCGGCCCCGGCCTCAAGGCCTTCGACCTGCGTCTCCTCACCGGCTCGCGCTGAAAGCATAATCACCGGGATACTGCGGGTACGCGGATCGCTTCGAAGGGCCTGAAGTAGCTCGAAGCCGTCTAGATGCGGCATCATGACGCCGGTCAATACGAGATCGGGTGGGTTTTTCCATGCCGCGGTTAGAGCGGCTTCACCGTCACCGACCGGTTCGACTTCGTAACCGGATGTCAGCAGTCGCTGCACATATTGGCGCATGTCAGCGTTGTCGTCAGCGAGCAGAATACGTGGAGTGGAGCGGACGGCGGGACGAAGAGCGCGCCGATCATCAGATTCAACGACGCGTTGCGAAGGCGGCACCGCCGCTTTCGCGATGCCGTCGTGGACGGAACGTATTCTATCGGATTCCGATTGAGTGAACACGAGGTACCCTTTCGCGAAACATTAACCCGCCGAGGCTAGCCTCGGTACCGTAAATCCGGAGCGCAGTGCTTTTAGAGAACTCGACTCAAAAGCGACGCCCTCGCTGCATACTCTGGACCCACCGCTGAAGATGCACGGTCCTAACAAAAGTGCAGCTCATTTAAGAGATTGCATGCTTCGGATGCGGTTGGACTGCACTGTCCAAAAAGATTGCACCAAAATTGGCCCATTCTTGGACAAAATCGGATGAGTATATCCTCATTCCGAAAATTTCCGGCGTTGTAGGGTCGCGACAAGGATGACACGGATGCCGCAGTTAGGGCGCCTGTTCGTAAATGGACCGGAAGTGTTTCTCGCGGAATCTCAAGTTTGACAAGGATCGAGACGGGGCATGCATGTTCGTTTGAACATATACTGAGAAACATATTGAGATTATCGGGCTCTTTGTCTCGAGATATTTGTCAAAATTTGTGTACGGAAAATAGGTGCACCCTTAGACCGTTATGCGCGGTAACGGAAATTTTGTTCTCGCTTCACAATCAGTGTTCGATCGGCTCTTCTTTTCCCTGCCAATAAACGAAAAATGTTTGGCAAGATCCGCACGGAATAAACTCCTGGCAGTACTATCATGAGTTGAAAGACCCGAATGTAAGTTTACGCCGGAGGTGTCGAAAGATGGCGGGACGAGCCACGGTGAAGCAAACATCCTGCCGAAGGAAAATATATGAGTACCCTGACGAAATGGAATCCCTTCCGCGACTTGGAAGACATTCAGAATCGGTTGAGTCCTTGGTTTGGTCGCATTGCGCTGCGTGGTGGCGGTGATGAGACCATGACTACCAGCGCGTGGGCGCCTTTGGTGGACATTACTGAAGACGACAAAGAGTATCTAATCAAAGTGGAATTGCCAGAGATCAAAAAGGAGGACGTAAAGGTCACTGTGGAGAATGGGACATTAACCATCAGCGGTGAGCGGAAATTCGAAAAAGAAGAGAAGGACAAAAAATACCATCGGGTCGAGCGTGCCTACGGTTCGTTCGTGCGAAGTTTCGCACTTCCTGAAGGTACAGATGGCTCCAAAGTAAGTGCGGACTATAAAGATGGTGTGTTGAAAGTGCATCTGCCGAAGAGCGAACAGGTCAGACCGAAGTCCATTGAAGTTAAAGTCAATTAAACACGCTGACTTGGAGAAAGCAGGGAAGAACCGCCGGTTCTCGCCACACAGAGAGAGCTCGGATCGGCGGTTTTCTTTCCGAATATCAAGTTTGAGGCCTTGCTAGACTTGCTGCCGGGTGGACAGGGGTTCGTTTCCCTTAGCGCAAAAAAATGCTGCAAAACCAAATCCAGGCGTCGGTGACTCTCCGCACGGAACTTGTCTGATCCGACGACGACTGTCCAGCTTCCGGCCATGAAAGTACGAATAGTGCTGTCGCTAGCGGCTATCATCGCTGATTTGGCATCAGCTCGTTCAACGATCAACTATAATGATGTTGTCGCTAAAGGATATCGCTGGGTGACTGTCGACGGTCCGTACGCCTGCGTTTCTAAAGACGACCTGCGAAAAATCATCAAGAGCCGCAACACGGGGACGGAGCTTGAAATGATCAAGCAACAACGAGCCTATTACCTACTACAGGGAGATATAGTGAAGGTGGTTCGAGAAGACG